>ERZ869921.445-NODE-445-length-26035-cov-15.370400_pt1 | contig 26035 bp, 42 predicted proteins | sample MGYA00579310_ERZ869921 | MGnify/ENA primary metagenome ERZ869921 (study PRJEB32216, sample SAMN09231816) | wastewater metagenome | place: USA: Maryland | collected 2016-06-21 | study: EMG produced TPA metagenomics assembly of the PRJNA472060 data set (Reclaimed... | reverse complement strand
ATTGCGACGGACGGCACGGCGCAGGCCCTGCTTGTGGCCAATAGCCAGCGGCGCGCTTGCCAGCGATGGCAGCAACGCTGGCGTGAACGTGGACGTTGCCATGATCGGCCTCGACACCACGGCGCTGCATCTCGCGGGGAACGCCGCGAAGTTGGCGGTTTGGAAGCAGCTTGTGCGCGATGATTTTGGGCTGAGCATCGCCTAACCAGATCCCGCGTGTGCGGGATGCACCGCTGAGAAGCGGCGCTTTCTCCGAGCCGGGCAATCCCGGCCAGATAGATCAGGATACCAATGTCAGAGACGATCGAAGCCGCTGCCCCCGAGGCAGGAACGGCGGACGACGACCTGCGCGACAACGCGCCTGTTGAGGCTGTTGATACGCAGGATGACGGCGCGGAAACCTCCGCCGAAGAGCAGCCGGAAGCCGTAGCGGAAGAACCTGAAGAGGTTGAACTTTCGTTCGGCGCCAAGACGCTCAAGGTGGCGAAGAGCGCCATTCCTGAAAGCGTCCTGAGTGAGCTGGAAGAGTTCACGAAGGGCGTCCAGGGTGACTACACCCGCAAGACGCAGGAAGTCGCCGAGCAGCGCAAGGAAGTGGAAGCGAAGAGGGAACTCTTCGAGAAGCTTTCGACGCTGAAAGGCGAGGCCCTGTCCGCATTTTCGGCGGGCCAGAGACTAGCGTCTGAAATCCAGCAGCTTGAACAAATTGACCTGAACGCCGTGTGGCAGTCCGACCCGGACCAGGCCCGCCGCATCGGGGATGCGCTGTCCATCAAGCGTGCGGAGTTTCAGAAGCACGTCAACGCGGTGTCCGCGCATGAAGCGGCCATGGAGGCAGAACAGCAGCGAGCAATCGCCAAGCTGGAAGAAGCTGGCCGGGCCGAAATGCGCCGCGTCGTGAAGGGATTTGACGAGAACGCCGAGCGCGAGATGGTCGCTTATGCCGTGAAGAACGGCATTGACGAGCAGGACGCGAAGCGGTGGCCGCTCAATCCCAAAACTGCACAGATGGCCTGGAAGGCCATGCAGTTTGACAAGCTCCAGGCTCAGACCAAGGCCGCCACGGCGGCCAAGCCTCCACCCGCGCCAGCGGCGCCCGTCAAGTCTGTTGCAGGGAAAGTCACGGCAGCGCCGCGCAATCCCGATCAGATGAGCGACGAGGAATATTACCGCTGGGAAATGGCTCAACACGTCAAGAACCGCCGACGCTGAGGCGCGGCATCTGACAACCATGGGAACGGCGCGTCGTGAGACGCCCCGTGCTTCGACATGTCCAACACCCTTCTGACAATTGATCAGATCACCCGCAAGGCGCTGGTGGTGCTGCATCAGAAGCTAAACTTCATCGGCAACATTGATCGCCAGCATGAAGCGTCCTTCGGCAACGAGGGCCGCCAGATTGGTGACAGCATCCGTATCCGCCTGCCGAACCAGTTTACGGTTCGCACCGGCCAGGTGTGGTCCGCGCCTGCCATCGTGGAGCAGTCGGTGAACCTGACTGTGAACCGCTATCGCGGCGTTGATATGAACTTCTCGGATCAGGATCTTGCGCTGCGCGTGGAAGACTTCACGGCGCGGCACATCGAGCCTGCGATGAGCGCTCTTGCGTCGCACATCGAAAACGACGCCATGAGCATGTTCAACAGCGTGTATCAGGCGGTGAACAACGTGGGCGCCCCCATCGGCACGCGGCAGGTTGGACAGGCGCGCAAGCTCCTGACTGACGCGCTGGCGCCGAACGGTGACCGCACGCTGATCCTGAACACGCAGGACAACCTCGATTATATTGACGCGGTGAAGGGGCTGTTTCAGGACAGCGCCAGCATCGCCAAGCAGTATCGCGAGGGCATGACCGGGCGCTCGGCGGGCTTCGACGTGTATGAAAACACGCTGATCCCGACGCCCACGACCGGCACCATGCCTGCCCTGACCGCCATGACCGTGAGCGGTGCGGGTCAGACGGGTTCTACCGTCAACATCGTGGCGGCTGGCGCCAATACGACCACCCTTGCGGTGGGTGATGTTGTGACGCTTGCGGGCTGCTTCCGCGTGCATCCCGAGACGAAACAGAGCACGGGTGATCTGCAACAGTTCGTTGTGACGGCGCCCTTCACGGCCAACGGCACCACGCCTGCGGCGCTGTCCATCTCGCCTGCCATTGTCATCACTGGCGCGCGTCAGAACGTCTCGGCGTCGCCGTCCAACACGGGCGCGGTGGCGAAGATTGGCGGCGCTTCGGCGGTGTATCGCCCGAGCGTGGCCTTCCATCGTGACGCCTTCACCTTTGCGACCGCTGACCTGCCGCTGCCCAAGGGCACGGACATGGCGGCCCGCAAGGTGATGGACGGCATTTCCATGCGTATGATCCGCGACTTCGACAGCGTGAACGCGCGGTTCATCACGCGTCTGGACGTGCTGTATGGCTACACGGCGCAGCGTCCGGAACTCGCCGCCCGCATCCTCTCGAACTAAGGGAGGGCGCAGCACATGGCGGGTATTACCCTTGGCAACACTTACGGGATCATGGTGGCTACGGTCACCATTACGCCCGCGAGTGTTGGCGCTGCCACCACGGCAGAGCAGACTTTCACGGTCCCTGGCGTTCGCGTCGGGGATTATGTGGGCGTGACCGGCGTCACGCAAAACGGCGTTGCCATCGGCCAGGCGCGGGTGACTGCGCCTGACACGGTGGGCGTTCGCTTCATCAACACGACGGCGGGCGGCCTAGCGCCCACGGCGGGGGCTTATCAGTTCCTCGTTGTGCGGCCCGATAGCGGCATCCGCGCGGGCGTGGCGTTCTGAGTAACCGGGGCGGCGGGGCAACCTGCCGCCCTTTTTTCGTAAGGAAATCCCATGATCGTTGAATACCCCAAGGCGCTGTATCTGCGCGGATGGGACGACCTTGACGCCATGGTCACGGTCTATGACGCCGCCCAAGAGGCGGAAGCCCGCGAGGATGGCTACAGGACGCTCGTAGAGCCGCCTGTGGTGGTTGCCGTGGGTGATGACACCCCGGACGAGCCTAAGCGCCGTGGGCGCCCTCCCAAGGCTGTTTCTGAATGACCCTGCTTGCGATCTGCCAAGCGGCGGCTGACGAGTTGGGCCTGGATGCCCGGCCCGTTACCGTTGTCGGCAACCCCGCCCCGGAAGTTCAGCGCCTGTTGCGGTTCGCGCAGCGTGTCGGCAGCGATCTTGCGACCCGTGCGCCGTGGCAGGCGCTTCGCTTGGCGCACAGCTTCACGGCGACGGCTACTGAGGTTCAGGCCAATGCCATCCCGCCCACGTTTCAGCGGTTTTATCCGGAGACGGTTTGGGATGTGACCAACGGCTACTCCATCACTGGCCCGGTGGATGGCACGGAATATCAGTCCCGCAAGAGCGCGATTGACACGGCGCAATACGTTGGCCCCATGCGGTGGTTCACGCGGCGCGGCAATGACTTTCTTGTTTGGCCCGTGCCGGTGGGCGGGGAGACGTATCGCTTTGAGTATCAGAGCGGCGCTTTCTGCCAGAGTGCGACCGGCACGCCGCAAGATAAATGGCTGGCGGATACCGACACCGGCCGCATTTCAGAAGAGCTAATCACGCTCGGCGTCATCGCGCGCTATCTGGCGGCGGATGGGTTGCCGAACGCGCAGGCCGAGATGGCTTATCGCGAGCGCCTGAACACGGAAATCCGCAACGACGCCACCGGCGCTGGCGTGTTGGCGGCTGGTGACATTTTCGGCACGGGGCGCCGCTTCACGGGTGAGCCTGGCAGCAGTGGCGGCCGCTATGGTGGGTGGGGGTGGTATTGACCGCGCGCGCCGTCTCGCTGCCGCCTCCGGTGGGCGGGTGGAATACGCTTGACGCCTTGGCAGACATGCCGCCTGAGCACGCGGTGCGGCTCGACAACTGGTTTCCGAACGCGGACCGCGTGAGCGTGCGGCGCGGCTTTACGGCGTGGTCCACGGGCTATCCCGGCGCGGTTGAAACGCTCATGCCCTACACCCCGCCGGGCGGCACGCAGCGGCTTTTTGCGGCGTCTGGTGGCGGCGTTTACGACGCCACGGGTTCGGGCGCTGTTGGCGCTGCCATGCTGAGCGGACAGACCAACGCGCGCTGGCAATGGGCGCAGATGAACACGGGCGGTGGGCACTTCCTCATCATCGTGAACGGTGCGGACACGCCGCAAGTTTGGAACGGCACGGCGTGGGCGAATACCACCATCACCGGCCCGACCGTGGCGAACCTTGCCTGGGTCAATGTGCATCAACGGCGCGTGTGGGTGGGCGAGGTCAACAGTCTGCGCGGCTGGTATCTCGCGCCGAACGCCATTGGGGGCGCGGCGAACTTCTTTGACTTCACGGGGCTGGCTTCGCTCGGTGGCCACATCATCGGCATGGGCACTTGGACGCGCGATGGCGGTTCAGGCCCGGACGATCTGGCGGTATTCATGACCAGCGAAGGCGAGGCGCTGATCTACGCCGGGACTGATCCCGCAAGCGCCTCGACATGGCAGCTTGTCGGCATTTTCCGCCTGGGGCGCCCGCTTGGGCGGCGCTGCATGATCCGTGCGGGATCTGACTTGCTGGTGATGACGGAACAGGGCTTCGTCGCCTTGTCTGACGTGCTGCCGGTGGACCGGGCGCAGCAAGCGGCGGCGGCGATTACGCGGCAGATCAATCCGTCCGTTGTGGCGGCGGCGCGCAACTTCTCGGCTTCGTTCGGGTGGCAGGCGTTTATCTACCCGGCTTCCAACATGCTCATTTTCAACATTCCGGCGGCTGCCGGGACGTATGAGCAATACGTCTTCAACACCCTGACGCGGGCGCCGTGCCGGTTTGTCGGCATGAATGCGCGGTGTTGGGGCTTGCGGAATGATGACGCTTTTTTCGGCGGCGCGAACGCGGTGTTTCTGAGCGACACGGGCACCACGGACAACGGCGCGGACATTCGCGCTGTTGCGGTGCAGGCGTTCAACAAGTTCGGCTCTGCGGCGCAGAAAAAGGCGTTCAAGCGGTGCCAGGTGGTGCTGTCGTCTGAGGCTGCGCCCGCCGTGGGTGTGGACATGGTGATGGATTACCGCACGGAAACGCCGCTGCCTGACACGGGCGTTGCGCCGAGTTCGATTGCGCTTTGGGATCAGGCGCGATGGGATCGGGCGTTTTGGGCGGGCGAAGCGATCTTTGATCAGCAGCGCGGCGTGCGCGGTGTTGGGCGCGTGGGCGCGGTTCGGATTGTGTCCGTGTCTCGCGTGGCGCGGCCAGCTTGGATTGCGACGAATGTCAGCTTCATTCCGGGCGGCATTTTGTAATGTTGGTCTTCGCGGCCACGCCGGAAGAGACGCAAGCGGTTGAGGCGTGGATTGTGGAACGTGTGCCGCACATGCACGGCGGGACGTTCGGTGTCTGTGTTGCGGCTGGCGTGGTGCGGGATGGCGCCATGGCGGCCGGCGTCGTGTTCCATGACTGGCAGCCGGAATACGGCACCCTGCAACTGAGCATGGCGGCCGATACGCCGCGATGGGCGGCGCCTGCCGTGCTGCGCGGGCTGTTCCGCTACGCCTTTGTCACGGCGGGCGCCAACAAGCTTTGGACGGCCACGCCGCACACGAATGCGCGCGCTCTCAAGTTCAATCACGGCATTGGCATGAAGCAGGAGGCGACGTTGCGCCACCATTTCGGGCCGAAGTCGCATGCGGTGATTTGCAGTTTACTCAAAAGCGAATGGCCAAAACGTTTTGGCGGAACCCGAGGCTAGACGTGCTTCCAAGCCTGCCCCGCCCTTATGCGTTGCGCGGTCCCAGGGTTAATGCCGAACTGACGCGCGACAGCCGCAGCAGTAACACCTTTTGACATTTGCTCTTTCATTGACGCGACAATTTGTTCGTCAAGTTTTGAATTAACGTGCGCGCTTCCACGTAAATGGTTCCCGCGCCCTTTGCTTATCTTGTCTCGCATGTTTTCGGTGTGGCTCCCTGCAACCAAATGGCGGGGGTTCACACACTTCGTGTTGTCGCAAGTATGCATAACACACATACTCGCGTTTAGCGGGCCGTTATGCAATTCGTAGCAAAAGCGGTGCGCTAGAACAGGTGCCCCGTTATAGAAAAAACTGCCGTATCGCGCTCTTTTGGATGTTTCACCGCTTCGCAATTTCCAGTGCCAACAATCATTATCTGCGCCGCGTTGAACATATTTCCAGAAACGTTCTGAAGCAGAAATGCGCTTTGTCATAGAACGGATATGGCGTGACGGCAGTCATTTTCAAGCGCGACCAGTCTTTAACCGCTTAAATAGGAGTAAAGCCGTTGGGGAAGCGTAGCCCAGCACCGCCGCCGCCGCCTGATCCGGTGGCGACGGCTCGCGCACAGTCTGAGTTCAACGTAGAGGCGGCCCGCACCAATGCGAGCTTGAACCGGCTGAACCAAGTCACGCCGCAAGGGACGTTGACCTATTCGCCGAACGGCCCGGACAGCTTCACGGCGACGGTTGAGCTTTCGCCGGAACAGCGGCGCCTCTACGACCTTTCGACGCAGGCGCAGACGACCTACGGCGAGGCGGCCAACGCGCAGCTTGGTCAGGTGCGGGACAGGCTTTCAACGCCGTTTGAGTTCGGCGGCCCGGCGTTGACGGGACAGGTGCAGGACCGCACCGGGCAACTCCGCATGGCGCCAGACTTCACCGGTATTGGCGATCCGAACCAAGGGCGTGACGCGGTGCAGGCGGCGCTTATGTCGCGCATCAATCCTGACTTGGAGCGCGAGCGGGCGGCGCTGGAAAGCCGGTTGGCGAACCAGGGCATCACCATGGGTTCCGAGGCCTGGAACACGGGGATGCAGGACTTTTCCCGCATGGCGAATGACGCTCGATTTGGCGCCATTCTGAACGCCGGGCAGGAACAAAGCCGCATGTTCGGGCTTGGGCTGCAACAGGCTGGTTTCAACAACCAGGCGGTGGGCCAGGCGTCCGGGCTGGATCTTGGCCGGGCGCAGTTCGGCAACGCGGCGCGGCAACAGTCGCTGGCGGAACAGTTGGCGCTGCGTTTGCAGCCGATCAACGAGGCGGCGGCGTTGCTGAGCGGGCAACAGGTGCAGATGCCGCAGCTCCAAAACGTGCCGCAGGTGATGGTGCAGGCGCCGGATTATCAGGGCGCCGTGGGGCAGAACTACGCGGGGCAGGTGGCTGCGAATAATGCACGCACGCAGCAAATCGGCGCGCAAAACGCGGCGTTTGCCAATTTGCTCGGACAGGTGGGTGGTGCGGCGACCAGTTACTTTACTGGCGGTATGGGTGGCTCTGGCGGCTTGCGTTTTGGGATGGGTCGCTAAAAACACTGAACTGTTTGGCCAAACCTAGTGCAAGTCACCATCGTAGGTTGCGCGGGCGCGACAATCACGGGTGGCGGGTTAAACGCCCCGCTAGCCGCGTAATTACCGAGCGCCCGCATCCCGGCCTCATGGTCAAATCCCGCGCACCCCGCCAAGGCGAGGCAGCCGAGTAAAACAATCGCTTTTCTCATGCCTGCGACACTACCGCACGCGGCATCCCGGTTTCAATGGGGGAAATATGTCCGGTTCCAATGATGCCTTGACGCAGATGCTGTTGATGCAGGGGCGCCAGCGCCAGCCTTCGACGCAAGCCCGGCTGGCCCAAGCCATGATGCAGGCGAACATGCAGCAAGCGCAGACCCCGGTTTGGGGAACCGGCGCCACGCTGGCCCGTGCGGGTTCCGGCGTGCTGGCCGGGCTTATGGGCGGCATGGCGGAACGGGCGGATCAGCAGCGGGAAGAACGCTTGTTGCAGCAGACCCAGGACCGGGCTGAAAAGCGCGATTACCTCCAGGGGCAGGAGGCGGCCGAGTTTGGGCGCCGTTTCGGCCTTGTCCCGGCTGCGCCCAATCCAGACGGCACGCCGGGCGCCCCGCCTGCCACCCCAAACTGGAGGCAGGCGGCGCTTGAGGGGCTTGGCTCCAACAACCCGGCCATTCAGCGGCAGGCGCAAGCGGCGTTGCAGATCGGGCAGCTTGAGGACCAGCAGGCGGCGCGGCAGGAACAGGCGCGTCTTGCGCGCGAGCTTGCAGCGGCGAGCCGCGCGCCACGGGCGCCGTCTGAGTTTGAGCAGATGCTTGCAGCGGCGGGTATCCGGCCCGGCAGCCCGGAAGCGCAGACCATTGGGCGGCAGTTGCTGGAGCGTCGGGTTAATCCTCAGCAGCAGGCGGCAGGCGGCCCGTTCCAGGGTAGCGCCATGGACGCGCAGGCGCTGAACATCCTGCTTTCGCCCAATGCAGACCCGGCGACGCCCGCATATGCGGCGGCGTTCAATCAGGTTTATGGCCCCCGCACAGTGACGCAGGCGGATGGATCGGTTGTTACCATCCAGCCCCAAGCGCCCAACGGCATCCGCCCGCCTGTTATGGCGCCCGCCGCCCCGCCTGTTGCTACACTCGTGCCAGAAGCGCCGCAGACGCCCGCACAGGCCGCGCCGGTTGCCGCCGCATCTGTCGGCCAAGCTGCCACGCCAAGGCCGCCCACGGCCACGCCAGAAGTCACGCAGACGCCCGGCGCCACGGTGACGCGCGTCCCCGGCACAGGTGGCACGTTGAGCGAGGGGCAATCGCGGGCCAACATGTTCGGCTTGGCGATGAACGAAGGCCACACCATCCTTCAAGATGTTCGCATCCCTAGTGATGCGGCCATCATCGCATGGCGCAACGCGCCCGAAAGCTTGGTCAACCTCGGGCTAAGCGAGAATGATCAACGATATTTCAACGCGCTTCGGCAGTTTGCGGCGGGTGTTCTCCGTAAAGAAACCGGCGCGGCTTTTGGCGCGAACGAGTTGCTTGACGTGCAGTCTCGCTTTTTCCCGATGCCGGGGGACAGCCTCGCCACTCGCCAGCAAAAAGCGCGGGCGCGGTTGCAGGCCATCGAAGCCATGCGAAACGAAATGCCGGGCGCGCAGTTCCGGGGGCAGTTGCCATCCCGAAACGCTGGATCGCCCGAACTCCCCCCCGGCTTTGAGGTAATCCGATGAGCGGGAATGTCGCCATTAACCGGCAGACCGGCGAAATCCTTATCCTTAATCCTGCCGGGGAGTGGGCGCCTGCAACGCGCGCCCGCAACCCGCAGACCGGCGAGGAGCTGTTCAACGATGGCGCAATGTGGCGCCCCGTTCCAGCGCGCCAAGCGGAAGCGCCGGAACAGTCTGCGGGGCGCTCGCTTGGCCTCGGCACACGCGCCACGGCGCAAGGCTTGGGCCAGCTTCCGGGCGTCGTCTATGACGCGGCAGGCGGCCTTATCAACATGGGCGCGGCTGGCCTTGAGGCTATCGGCGGCCCATCTCTGCCGCGTGTCCGCACGGCGCGCGAAAACGTCGGTTCTCTCGCTGACGCTGCCGGGCTGCCTCAGCCTGCCACTTCGGGCGAGCGTTACCTCGGCGCGGCGGTTGAAGGCGCGGCCTCGGTCCTGCCGAGCATGGGTGCGGGGGCTGCGCTTCAAGCGGTGGGGCAGGGCGGTGTGTTGTCCCGTGCCCTTCTCGGCCCCGTATCAACGCAGGTTGCGGCAGGTGTGGGCGGCGGTGTGGGCCAGCAGATGGCGCAAGAAGCGGGCGCGTCCATGCCGGTTCAGGTCGCGGCCAACTTGGCAGGCGGCTTGACTGGCGCGGGCTTGGCTGAAACGGCGCGGGCTGGTGGACGCATGGCTTCCGCCATGGTGCAGCCGTTCAGCGAAGTCGGGCGCCAGCGCATCGCGGGCGAAGCTTTGGCCGCTGGCTCCTATGCGCCGGACACGCTCGCCGCGCGCCTCCAAGACGGCTTGAGGCAGCCAAACGCGCGGCTGCCTGAAAGTGTCCCCACCACGGCGCAGGCGGCGCGCGATCCTGCGCTGATGCGAACTGAAGCGAGCGTTCGCGGCGGTGCTTTGGGCGTGCAGCCGCAAACCATCATCGGTGATGCGGACTTCGCGCGGAACCTCTCGCGCACTAACGCGCTTGAAGGTATGGCGGACAACAGCACGCCGGGTCTGCGCGGCGGCGCGGTTCGAGACACATTGCGGACGCAGCGCCGCGAACTGGCCGACATGGTGAGCGCCGCTTACAACAGCGTGGACCCCGATAACGTGGCGCGCTTCAACGTGGACGAAATCGCAGACACGCTGCGGGGTTCGCTGGCTCGCCTGTATGGCGAGGGCACGGGCGGCCCGCCCGCCGCACTAACGGCCGTTCTGGACGATCTGCCGCGCCCCATCCAGACGCCCCGCCTCAACACAGGCGAAGGGCCGCGCGTGGTCTATGATAGCGCCCCCGCCGAAGTGGACTGGCAGTTTCTGCAAAACCTCCGTTCCCGCTTGGGGAACATCGCGGGCGAGGCCGCGCGAAGCGGTGACGCGCGCTTGGCGAGTGCGGCGGGGCGCGCGTGGGATGAGGTGGAGCGGACGGCGCTGGCGCAGCGTCAGCCGGAAGTCGTGCAGGGCCTGGCGGATCGGTGGTCCACGGCGCAAGCCTTCCGTCGCCAGATGGGCGAGATGTATGAGCGCGCGCCGACTGGCGCCAACGCGACGGGCACCATCTTGCGGCGTGATAGCTTCGGCAACCCGATGCTGGCAGATGAGCGCGTTCCGGCTACTGCGCTTCGCAGCGTGGGCGATGTGCGGCAGGTGCTACAAGCAGCCGGGCCAGACGCGCCGCGTGTCCGCGCGCAGCTTCAAGGGCAGTTTATCGAAAACTTGATGCAGGCGGCTCGCACCTCGGCCGAGATCACCAACACGGCGGGCAACACAGGTCGCCGCCTGAGTGTGGCGCAGTTCAACCGCTTCATGGATCAGAACAACCGAATTGCCAGCGAGCTTTTTGAACCGCGCCAATATCGGCAACTGTCCCGTATCGCCGCAGATTTTGCGGAAGGAAGCCGCTCGGCCACAACTGGAAGCACGTCCAACAGCCAAACGGCGCAAAATCTTTCGGTTGCCAACATGATTGCCCGGTCTTCGAACGGGCTAATTGGCTCCAACAGCGCAACCGTGAACCCAATGCTGCGCCCGCTTCAATGGCTATACCGCGACACGGAAACTATGACGCGCGACCTTCTGGCGCGGGCGTTGGTTGATCCTGAGTTTGCCTTGAACCTGTTGGCTAAGGCCAGCCCGAAAAGCGTTGAGCAGCTTGCCCGCAGGCTTCAAGCCACCTCGCCGCAGATGTTCCGCGAAGCCACGCAGGATGCAGCCGTTCGGCAAACGCTCAGGACAGCGCCCGCACTAGCAGGGCCGCAAGAGTAGCAACGACGACCGCGCCCATAAGGCGCGCCAGCATTTCCGCAAACATCATCACCCGCCATCTTACCGGATGCGCGGGTTTTTTGCATGAGGTTTTTCAATGCCCCGCGACGGAAACGGCACTTACAACGCGCCAGAGGCGCCGGTTGCCACCAATACGCCGATCAGCTCGACAAGCTACAATGCGAGCCTGACCGACATTGGCAACGCGCTCACGCAGAGCCTTTCGGCGGATGGGCAGACTGTCCCCACGGCAAATCTGCCGATGGGCACCTTTCGCCATACCAACGTCTCCAACGGCACGGCGCGAAACCAATACGCCGCGCTAGGACAGGTGCAGGACGCCGCCGTTTTGTGGGGCGGCACGGCAGGCGGCACGGCGAACGCGCGCACCATCACGTTGACGCCTGCCATTCCGGCCTATGCGGCGGGCCAGGTGTTTCGGTTCCTAAACGGCGCGGCGGCAAACACGACTACAGACCCGACGCTTGCGGTCAACGGATTGGCGGCGCGCATGGTCAAGAGCGCAACGGGTGGGCTGATCCCGCCCGGCGCGCTGGCGGCGAACGGCGTTATTCAGGTCGTTGACGACGGCACGAATTGGCGGCTGCTCAACATACCGTCGCTCTCGGCCTCCGTGGCGCTGCTGGGTGTCCAGACCATCGCTACCTCGCTCACGACCAGCATCAGTTTCGACACCGAGGAAAATGACCCGCTGCAGGCTTTCGTGATCGGCACGGCCAATCGCATGACGGTCCCGGCTGGCGTCTCGCGCGTGGCGCTGCGTGCCAGTGTGCGGTGGGGCGTGGCCCCCTCCGGCGCTCGCTTCGCGCAGATCCGCCAGAACGGCACGACGTTGGTGGCGTCTGATCTGCGCCCCGGCAGCGATAGCTCCGGCTCGCATCAGAGCTGCCTGGGTGAAGTCGCCGTCTCGGCGGGCGATTTCTTTGAGCTGCGGGTGACGCATGACTCCGGCGCGAACCTCAACGTGATCTATGCCCAGATGACGATGGCGGTGGTGGCATGACGACCCATGACGCCGCTCTCGCGCGGCTTGAAGTCCATGTGCAAACGCTCATGGAAAGCAATAAGCGACTAGCCGAGAAGGTGGATGCGATAGAGGCGAAGCTAGATCAGAGCGCGGGCGGGTTCACTGTGCTCCGCTGGTTTGGGTTCGGCTCGCTGGCTTCGATTATCGGCCTCGGCACAACCATCTATCTTTGGCTGCACAAAGCGCAGTGAAGCGCCCGCCGCTTTCGCGCGTGATCTGGCGCATTGGGCGAAAATGAAAAACCCCCGTTCCCTGCCAGGGGAACGAGGGTTCTACTGATCAGTCGGCGCACGTAGTGTGGGACACTAAGCCACCGACCGGGTTACTCAACACCCCGGAAACTACTGCGTCACGGGTGTCCGGTCAAGCAATTTTTCCCACAACAAGAGGTGATCTTATGAACCCCATGCTTATGGGCTTAGCCCGTCACGTCCTGACGCTGGCTGGTGGCGCCTTGGTCACGGCTGGCTATCTCGACGAAGCCAGCATGCAAACCGCCGTGGGCGCCATTGTTGCGCTTGTCGGCGTGGCTTGGAGCGCCTTCGACAAGCGGGGGCGCTGATCATGGGCCTCCTTGGTTGGCTCCGCGCCTTCTGGCAGCGTGACGCTGTGCCGCCGCCTGGCGCTGATACGCTCGGCGCGGCGACGCTGCCGAAACAACCCGACCCGCTGCCTTCCGTGGTCATCCCGCGCCCTCTTTCGGCGCAAGACGAGCGCGCGAAGCAGGCGAGGGGCTACCGGAACAAAAACCCCGGTAACATCGACTGGAACGCGCGCAACGACTGGCGCGGCCAGATCGGGCGCGAAGCCACGGGGAACCCGCCGCGCTTCATCGTGTTTGATAGCCACGAGAACGGCATCCGCGCTTTGGCCCGGCTGCTGCAAAGCTACCAGACGAAGCACAACCTCCACACCATCGCGGGCATTATCAACCGATGGGCGCCGACGAAAGAAAACAACACATCGGCTTACGTCAACTTCGTGGCGCAGCGCCTCGGCATTGAGCCGGATGAACAGGTGGACGTGTTCAAGTGGAACATCGCCCGCCCGATGGTGGAGGCCATCATCCGCAAGGAACTCGGCGGCAATCCATACCCGCCTGAGGTGATTGACGAGGGCGTGCAGCGCGCGGGGGTGGTGCGGTAATGGCGGGCGTCCCCATCCCCGACAGCGAGCTTCAAAAGTTCGCAGCCGCCTACCGTGCCGCCGTGGCGGAAGGCTTCACGCCGGTTGGGCGGTCTTCTGGCTTCGGCCGCCCGGCTGCCACGGCGGAAGCGGCGCGGCGGCTTGGGCTGACCAAAAGCCAGCGCCAGCGATGGAGCGAAGAGCTACAGGCGCGCGGCGTCATTGGTGAAAAGGTCAGAGCGGACACGTTCACACCGCCCGTCATTCCGCCAGCGCATGAGCCGGTGGACGACATGATTGAGCGGCGGATTGCCGCCTATCAGCGCAAGGCGGAAGCCGCCAAGGCGCGCGAATGGATGCTGTTCCGCGTGGATGATGTAGCGCCGTTCTGCCTTGCCTTCGTGGGCGACCCACACGCGGATGACGATGGGTGCGACCTTCCGACGCTCAAGCGGCATCTTGATTTGATTGAAGCCACGCCCGGCATGTGGGGCGTGGGGATGGGCGACTGGACAAACAATTGGGTTGGCAGGCTAGGGCGCCTTTACGCTGAACAGGGCACCACGGCCAGCGATGCGTGGCGGTTCGCGGAGTGGATGCTTCGCAAGCCGATTTGGATGCTTCTTCTTCGCGGCAACCATGACATGTGGAGCGGGGCGGGTGATCCGCTGCGCTGGATAGCGCGGGATGGCCTAGCGCCGCTTTCTGACTGGCAGGCGCAATTCCGGGTGGCGTGCGGAGATGCTGAGTGGAAGATCCACGCGGCGCACGACTTCCCCGGCCATAGCCTGTGGAACCGCCTTCACGCGCCGCTGCGCCGGGCGAAAATGACGGGCCACGGCGCGGACCTGTTTATTGCCGCACACCGCCACACCTTCGCGCTGGCGGAAGAACAGGATGAGCATAGCGGGCGGGTGTCATGGCTGGCGCGGGCCAAAGGCTACAAGGCAATTGATACCTACGCCTTGAACCTGGGCTACGGCGACAAGCAGGACCGGGGCCAGTCCATTGCCGCCGTGTGTGACCCTGCCACGGGCCGGATGCAGTGTTTCAGCGATCTCGACCAAGCGGCGGCCTATCTGACTTGGCTGCGGCGGCCTCGGGTGCGGGTGAGGGCGGCATGAAGCGCGAAGCCATGGCGTCTGACCCGCTTGTGGCCGCCCTCGACGCGGCGCGGGAGAAAGGATGCACCCGCGCCGTGCTGCTGACTGAGACAGACGCCGGGATCGCTCTCAGCACAACCGGCGAGTGGTCCGGGCTGGAACTGCGCGGGCTGGCGGTGCTGCTTTGTGAGATTGTCGCGGAGACGGAAGAGGGCGGGGAGGAATAGAACGCCCCGCGAACAACTGCGACAACCACGGGCAGAACATAGGATGACGCAGTGACAGATGGGCGTTGAAAAGATTGGCCTAAATACTAAACCATGACAAAAATTGCACGCATTTTCGGCTAACCTTTTCAAGTGGTTGTCAGGCTATATTTGGAAACCGGAAACCGGTTGTCATGCCTTCTCGCGCTTGCTTGTCAGCCTGACAACCGCCGCCCCCGCCATCCGCTCCTGATCAGCGGCGGCGGTGTAGAGTTGCACCATGGACAGGGTGCGGTGGCCGGTTATGGCCGCGATTTCGTGGGCGCTGCATCCGGCCTCGGCCAAGCGCCGGGCGGCGGATTTCCGCAAGCCGTGGACGTTCAGCCCGCGCAGCCCGATCTTCTCAAGCTCGCGCTTCATCTCCCGCGAAAGGTGCTGATCCGTCCATGGCTGGCCACGGGGCGCCGTCAGGATCGTGACGCTTGCGCGACCCTCCTTCCAACTCTCAAGTTCTGCTTGAAGGTTCGGATGCACGGGCAGCGCCAGCATGGCGCCCGTCTTGTTCTGCCTAAGCCGGATGGTGGCGCCGTCATACTGGCCCCACGTCATGCCGGTTAGGTCGCCGCGCCGCTGGCCGGTGTGGACGCCAAGCACCACAACGCGCCGGTAAGCCTCTGGCAGCTTGTCCAGGGCGTGCGCTATGGCTGCCTCTCCCCAATCCTTGAGGTGCCCGCCCGGCAGGCTCTTGATGCGCGCGGCGGGGCTGTATTCGATCCATCCGCGATCCAGCGCAAAGCCAAATAAAGCCGCCGTGACGCGGCCAAACATGGTTCCGGCGCCGTTACCAGACGCGGCGGCAACGGCGTCACGGATTGTCAAAATGTCCCGGCGCTTGACGCTGGAGACCGGCACGCGGGCGTATCGGTCGTCTTCCCATGGGCGCAGATAGATATTGTATGTGCGGCGGGTTTGTTCCGCCTTGGCTGCCCACTCCGGGGCGCCGCGATAGGCTGCGATGAGTGCGGCGACGCTGCCGGGGTCCGGTAGCTCTGGGCTAACCGGCCCGCGCGCGTATCGGTATTCCTTGATGGTGCCGTCTGCCAGGCGCTTGCGGACGACCTTTGGCTTTCGCTCGGATTTCGGCGGCGATGGCATCGGCAACGTCCTCCGGGCTGCGTGGCAGGGCTGCGCCGGTCATGGCGGCATCCAGCGCGGCCTTATCCCAACGCAGATGCCCCAACGTCCCGACGCCGGGCGGAAGGATACCCTCCCGCACGCGCCGGGTGAAGGCGGCTTGTGACAGGCTGAGATAGCGCGCCGCGTCCTCCCGCGTGAGCCAGCGGGGGTCAGGCATCGGGGGCGCTCGCGGCACGCAGCGCCTTACGGGCCAGCGCCTCAAGGACAATTCGGCGTAGCTCTGGCGGGGCCTTGATGCCCCGCAAGGCGCCCGTGGCGTCGTCCAGAAAGCTTTGCGCCATCCGGTCAATGCGCTCGGCAAGAAGCCGCTGCTGTGGTGTCGGCTGCATCACCCACCTCCCGCCGCGCGCCAGACGGCGGCGGCTAGAGCCCCGAATGAGCCTGTATAAACCGCGTCTCCTTTGGGCAATTCGAGATGGGCGCCGTCAGTCTCTTCCCACACCGCATCCAGAAACGCCGCGATGCCAGCCGCAACCATAGCGCGGCACATGCACGGCCCCTCGCCCATAGCCTCGGTGCAGCCGTCCACGCTCTGGCAGCATTCCCCACGATGATACGGCGTGTTCATCGCCCGCGCCGCCACCTCCAGCGCCCGCTTGATCGCGTCATCCATGCCCTTTGCCCTCCTGGGCCTGCCACGCGCGAAGGGCGGCGGCGGTGCGGGCGTGCTGTTCGGTCTTGGCGGCGCCGTGAACGAGGCCGCCGTCTGGCGCTTCAAGCGTGCAATGCCATTGCCGCCGGATTGGAACGTAGGTCAGCCCGACAAATCGCCACCCTTCCAGCACAAGCGAAACGGCGGCATCTAGGCTGGCGGTCGGGTTCGGGTAGTAGCCGCTCCAAAGCCGCGTGCCGGGCTCCCGCCAAAAAGCGCCCGCTTCGCCGCGTTCCCACCCCGTGGCCAGCGCAATCTCCGCATCCAACTCCCGATCCGGCCCCGTGGCCGCCTCGACGCGCGCGATCAGCGCGGGAAGGTCACTCGCCATAAAGCGCCTCCCGAAGCTTGAACTTAAAGCTCCCCATCACACGGCGAGTAGCTGCCCGGCATTTGGCTTGCTGGGCGGCTGTCTGGCCGCCATCGCCAAACCAGAAGCGAACGGGGAACTGCCCCTCGTCTCTGGCGCGCATCATATCGCCCCCGTTGCGGCAGACGCGCCCCGCCATGTCAGCGCACAAGGCATTGCGGCCGCCAATCCAAGACGTGGCCTTATTCACCCACGTCTGGAAACATGCGAACTCGCCGTCAGGCTCTCTTGTCGGCAACATCACTGCTTCTCCATCCGCTCGATTTCCGCCCGCACGGCCAGGCCGAGAGGGGACAGGCGCCGAATGCTAGGCGTCGGCGCTTCCATCAGTTCCATGGCGCGCAGAAACTCGCGCGCCTGCATGGGGGGCGGCTTGTTCCCCAAAGGACGGCCGCAACCATCCTCCGGCAGCCACAACAACGCCCTCTTCTGCGCCGGGCTGAGCCGCCGCGCGATTTCGGCGGCGGTCATGCGCCGGGCTCCTTCGCAAGAGGGCTGGCGGCGAGCATGGCGCTCCACGTCAAGTCCGTGTTCCTGTCCATGGTGTCCGCATCGCTGTCGTCTTCGCGGTATGGGCGATTGCGTCCCGCCTCGACCATTTCCCGCGTCGCCTCCCTCGGCACCAACACAACGCCCGCCGCCTCGATGGCGGCGAGTATCGCTTCGTGACGCGGTTCCCCGGCGTCTTCTGCCTCATACATTGCGCTTCGGATCAGTAACAAAAGCTCCGCGCGCGTCATGCCCCGCCCTCCGTGCTGCGTGCGCGGATGGAGCTTTCTATGGCTTCCGCAAACTCAGCGCATGCGGCGTGCTCCAACTCGCACCCGTCAGGCGGAAACTCCGTCTCGTTTATGATGCTGATGCACGCTTCCCGCTCCCGTTCCACCTCCCGCCGCACCGCCTCGGCCAGCGCGGCCATGACGTCGGCGGGCGGGGGGAGGGCGCGGATAAAGCGACACATCTCATAGACAGTGAGACTCTTGTCTATGGTTGCGGCACACGCATCCCTCGCCGCCAGCCACGCCGCAGCCGAGGCCGCCTGCGTGCGCTGGTGATGCTCGGACGGGGTGAGGCAGGGGCCGAGGTATTGGAAGCCCAGGTCCAGAACGGCTTGCGGTGAATAGAGCGGGCCAGATACCCACCCGCCTAGCTCTGCGTTCCACACCACTGGCGTCGGATGCTCCCGCACGTCGTCTTTAAGCCAGTGCCACCCATCAACGTCCGGGTTCTCGGGCCGCCCATCCCATTGCGCGGGCGCGGTGTCATTCGCCATCGGGCTTCTCCTTCGTCGCATCGGTGTCGGGCAGGGCATCGTTGTTGTCCCCATGAAATGCGCGGAGATATGTCGCGCGGTCATTGCCATGAAACAGGCCGGACGTGCCGGGTTGACCAAGCATGCGGTGCAAGCGTCCAAGGTGCTTCGGGTGCCCCCATGGATGCTGGCTACGGCCAGCGCATGGGCCAGGCGCAACGTCATCGTGGGGCGTGTCGCAGTAGAAGCAGGGATCTCCTGCGTGCGCTTTCGGATGGGCGGCATCGGTTGCGGATGGGTAGGGAAGCGAGCCCAGCACAATTCGCTCAATCACCTGTGTTGCTGCTTCGGCCTCAGAGATTGTCGCCGCCGTAAATGCGCGGATAGCTCCGAATATTTGCTCCTCCCTTCTGTTCATGCCACGTCTCCGGGATGAGCGTAGGGCGGATGCCGGATAGCTCGCGTGTCAATGGCTGGGCCTTTTGCCCCGCAGATGTCACACGTCTCTCCGGCCTTAATGCGGCACTCTCCGCACGGCTTTTTGCCGTCTTTGCGACGCATTATTTCCGAGCGATCCTGAAACGGGTTAGTTGGATCACGCATCATCATACTCCTTCGCCAAACGCCGCCGCTCATCCCTGTCCTCACGCTGAATGTCGGGATCAGGCTGGCTTTCCTCCCACGGGCAAACGCCCATCTCCTCCTCCATTTCGCAGGAACGGCTGGTGTATGCGCCACACCATGGGCACAGAGGTTCACGCTCCATCGTTCTTCTCCTTGTTCGCGGGCAGCAGGGCGAGGATGGCGGCGTGGGCCTCCCCGCGTGACAGCATGCTTCGCAGCATTGGGTGCATAAGAGCCGCCGCATCCCGCACGCCGCGCGCGTAGCCAACGGGATCAGCCATGCGGGCGATTTCCTGCTGCCAGAAATCCGCGTCGCTTTGACGTGCCGCCTCCGCCGCATCCAGCGCGGCGCGGAGGGCGTCGCACTCATCCAGCAGCGCCAGCACGGCGGCGGGGTGGGCGAGCGCGATATAGGCGGCGTTGTCTTCTTCAGGTTCACCAGCAATACCACGGCACATTTCAGCAATGCTGAACCCATCATTATCCTGCATGACAACAGGCACACTGCTGTCAAACCGCGCGCATGCGGGCTGCACTTCCCACGGCCCCGGCGTCGCCTTGCTCGCCGCCTCGCGCAGCGCGGCGCGGTGTTCCTGCGTCATCATGCCTCGATCCTTTTCATCGCTTCCGCCTCATCAAGCGCCTCGCGCGCCTCTGCCAGGTCGCCATCGCTGGCGGCCTCAAGGCACGCGGCGAGGGCTGCAACCTCCATGCTCTTGAGCCGCACCGCCGCATCCTTGAGATGCAAGATCGCCAGCCGCGCCAGAACGCGGCCCGTAAACGCATCGGACGGCGGCGGCACAGGAAAGCCGGGCAACACCGGCTGTCCGTAGGTCAGACCATCGGGCATCACGCATCCTCCCTCATCATCTTGGATTTCCTGTCCGCTTCGTCGCGCGCCAGCATCGCGGGCGACGGCGGCTCAACCGGGAATTGGGCAAACACGTCTTGCGCCAAGTGCCGCAGATGCTTGTCCAGCTTGGCGAGCGTGCGCGGCTCGGCCTTGGCGTATTGCAGCGCGAGGTGCAGCGCGTTGGCAGCATCCGCGATGCGGTCCAGCGCGTAACAGCCATCCATGTCCCAGACGTGCAGACGCATGGCGCGGACGGCATCGCGCGTGGCAAGGAAGTCGGTCATGCCGTGCGCGCTCCCGCCCAAATCAGCGCAAGGCGCGCAGCCCGCACTTCCGCCGCAAGATCGCGCATGGCGTCCGCTTCGTGGGTGTCGGCGTATTCGGCTGGCTCGTCGCGCGTTGCGGCGCGAGTGCGAACCTCGCTGACAGTGTTGATGAGCCGATCAGCCGCGTCGGCAAGCTCATCGAGATGGCGCGCAAGGACGCTGGTTGCGGGGTCAGTCATGCGCCAACACCTCCGCAAGCTGCTCTTCCAGCCCCGCAATCTCACGATCCAAGATCGTCATGCCGTGCGAAGCGATGCGCCGCCGCTTCAGCACCTCGCGCGCCGCGCGCAGCATGGCGATATCAGCGCCGAGCGTGAGCGGCACGCGCTCAGCGGCCAGACGGTCGCGCAAGTCAATCGCCGCAATCTCGGCCATCAGCGCGAGACGGTCAGCGGGGTAAAGGGGGGTGGTCATGCGGCCCTCCGCGCACCCTTGGCGGCGTTGCGGCGCGCGGCGCGGTAGGTGTGCGCCGGGCGGGGCGTGCCGCGCGGGTGGGGCTGGTAGATCGCCATGAACGCGCCCACGGCGCGCTTAACGACAAGCCCCATGCCGCCTGCCGTCGCGGCCCACTGCTTGGGGTCATTTCGCTCGGCGCGGGTGCGGGAAATCTGCATCTCTCATCCTCCAAACGCCCGGCCGGGGTGGCAGGCGATGGAGGGAGCATGGTGCATCACAAATGCACCGTCAACAGGAAAGTGCAGGCACGATGCACTTTCAATCTAGCGGCAAATTCCTGTTGCGCGCGCCGTAGCTTGCGCGCTAGTCATGTGTTTATGATCTGTTCTAGAAAAAAGGCAGCGTGCCGCGCCCCCGGAAAGCCTGCGCCAGTCAGTCAGCCGATTGTGGTTCGGGTGCCGCCTGCGCTAGCTGCCGCGCTAGCCGCTGAGGCAGGCCGGAAGGATCGCCGAGCAAAATCCAATCGGCTGTGCAGCCCGTGATCCGGCAAAAACGGTAAAGAGCGTAAGGGTTTATCGGTGCGTCGCCGCGCATCCAGTTTCCGACATTGCTCTTGCTGGCGCCCATGATCTCGCCAGCCTGAACATAGGTAAGACCCGCTGCGTCAATGGCTGCTCGAAGCCTGGCACCGGCTTCAACCTGATGATCACTCTTCGGCATGACGGCGAATTCCATGGGCGGCAGTGTGCCGCACCCATGCACTCGATTGGGTGCATGATTTCCTGTTGACAGGGGTGCATCCACAATGCACCTTGCAGTGCATGACAGATGCACCTTCACCATGGACGGCTGCGATGCGCGAAGCTGGCGGGGCTGACGCGCTGGCTGAAAAGCTCGGCATCAAGCGCCGCACGTTGTTCAACTGGAAGTCTGAGGGCGTCCCCGCCGAGCGCGTCGCCGCCGTTTCCGCCGCAACCGGCATCCCCGCCGCTGAGCTTCGCCCCGACCTGGCTGCCGCGTTCCTGACGGATGCGGCCCAATGAGCGCCGAAGCCGGCCTTTGGGCCGCCGTGTTCAAGCGCGCCATTGACGATGCGTGCGGCGCGGAGAGCGTGCGCCGCGCCAGCAAAGAAAGCTCGGCGGCACCCACAGCGCGCGACGTGCGCGAGGCGTGGGCGTTCTTCACTGACGGCAACGGCGAGTGGGGCGATAACCGCGAGTTCTGGACCACGATGAACGGACTCAACCCCGGCATCTTGCGCGAAGAAGCGTTGCGGCGCGGCTTGTCCCGGGCGGCGCGTGTGGCGCTGGTTGATGGCGAATGCAAGGCGCCATCCAAGCCGCGCCCGGAGATTGTGCGGCTGCCGCGCGCTGCTGCGAAAGAGCGAAACGAGCGGCTGTTGCGCGACTACATGGATGGCGTTCCGACCGACATTATCGGCCGCCGCTACGGTGTGAAGCCCGCGACGGTCCACACAATTGCCGAGCGTGCCGGTGTGCATCGCTCTTTGGAGGTGCGCGCGCAGTATGCGAGGGAAAGCGGCAGGCGCGCGCATGAGCACCTTGCCGACCGAAACGCCGAAATCATCGAGCGTGCGGCGCGCGGGCAAACCCAGGCTGTCATCGCGCGCGAAATGGGGATCTCCGCAAAGGCAGTTCACGCGCTGCTGACGCGGCAGAAGAAGAAGACCGCCAGCGCGGTTGAGGTCCGGGGGGATGGTAACTCCCGCGCTGGCGGTGGGGTGGGTGTGAATGCCTCCTTTCATGTTCAAAGCATGGAGGAAGCGACCCGATGAGCGCCAGCGTTCCGATTGCGTGCCTTTTGCGCGCCGCATGGCCTGAGCACACCGCCAAGCATGCCGCCCGCGCATCGGGCCTCAGTGTCCGCACGGCGCAAGGCTGGATGAGCGAACGCTTCACGCCGTCCGCTGCGACGCTGCTCCGCATGGCTGAACGCAACGACCGGCTGCGCGGCGAACTGCTTGCGCGCCTTGCATACATGGAGATGGAGAAGAATGGCGGCACTGCGGCGGGCGTTCTGCCTGTGGATGGAGACGCGTCTGATGCGCCGCGCCGGAAGGCTTATGGACCGCGCGCTCGCGTGGAGAAGGAGGGCTGAACGATGAAGGATCTTCGCCTCACGATTACCGTCCGCAACAACCTGTTGATGCGCGCCATTGAAGATGCGGGCTTTGACAGCGTGTCGGCGTTCTGCCGCGCGCACGGGCTGGCTTACGGCGCAGTGGTTGCTTTTGTTGGCCTGCGCCTCGCGCCGATTAGCCCGCGTGGAGAATGGCGCGTGCAAGCCGTGAAGATGGCGACGGCTCTTAAGATGCTCCCGGAAGACCTGTTTCCCGCCGCTTTCCTGACGCGCGCGATGGAGCGGAACAAGGTTGAGCGCGAGATTTCTTCCGCTGATGTTCCCTCGCTTGGCTTTGGCGGCGTGCAGAGCATCGCTTACGACCCGGAAGCCTGCACGATGAAGGCGGAAGCTTTGAGCGCGATGCGTGACGCGCTCGGCACGCTGGCGCCGCGTGAGGTGGCGGTTTTGACCGCGCTTTACGGCTTGGACACGGGCGAGCCGAAGACGCTGCGGCAAGTCGGAGACGCCATGAACGTGACGCAGGAATGTGTTCGGCAAATCCAACTGCGCGCCGAACGTAGGCTGAAAACCAAAGCGGGCGAGCGTGGCGAAAAGATGAGCGTCGCGCGTCATCTCCTGCATGTGGAGGGCTGACCGATGATTTCCGAAATCTTCGCCTGGGCTGTGATCGCCGCGCTCGCCGCGCTGTTCGCAACAATCGTGTTCGCGGGGGTGTTCGCATGAGCCGCGTTGTCTTTCATCTCCTGTCGCTGACAGACGAAGAGAAGTGCCGCCGCTTCGATGCGATGGTTGCCGCGACCTTCTCGCATGTGGACGGCCGCGACCTGTTGGCCGAACTGCACCCACGCAGAACGCTGGACATAAAGCGCCGCGTTGATGGCGTTGAAATGTGGTTTGAAGGCGATTGGCTGTCGAAGCTGATGCGCGCCCGCGACGGGAGGGCCGCATGACCTGGCTCGGCCTTTTCGTCATGTGCTTCCTCGCGTTCTGCGTCGGCCTGTTCGTCTGGGTCCGCATCGCGCCGGGCGTCGAACAACTGCGCGCGTGGGATCGGGAGAATGGGCGGTGAGCGCATGCAGTCTCGCCCTCGTGCTGCTTCTCGACGCATCCGGCAGCGTGAGCGCGCCTGACTTTGCTTTGCAGCAAGAAGGCCACGCCGCCGCGTTTGAAGCCGAGCACATCACGCGCGTGATTGAGCGTGAGCCTATGGCGGTGACGGCGTTCGGCTTTGGCGACTTGGCCGAGGCCATGACGCCGTGGCGCGTGCTGCGTTCCCGCGCGGATGCCATGTCCTTCGCCGCAGAGCTTCGCTTGGCGCCGCGCCCGTGGTCCGGTGGAACCAACATCGGCCGCGCCATCATGGCCGGTGTGGAAGCCTTCAACGACACACCATGCGCCGCTGAAAGCCGCGTGATTGATCTTGTGACAGATGGCGAAGCCGCCGAGGCGCCCGCGCAGAACGCGCGCGATCAAGCGGAACTGGCGGGCATCAAGATCAATGCGCTTGGCGTCGGGCCTGACACCGCGGCCGATTGGCTGCGTGAGAACGCCGTAACCATGGGAGGCTTTGTGATGCACGCCAGCGATTGGAGCGACTTCGCGCGGGCTGTCAGCCGGAAAATCACTCTTGAGGTGGCGGGGCGATGATCCTCGCTCTAGATCCCGGCATCCGCACCGGTTGGGCCATGTCAGACGGCAGCACGGGCACGCTTGATTATCGAGCGATGTTCGACAACGACCGCGCCGAGGCGTTGAGCGAATACGCCCGCGACGTGTGGACGCTTCTCAATCGCGGCGTGCATCTGCTGCTGATTGAGCGGCCTATGGGGCGGCTTGTCGCCACGCTCGTTCCGGAAATCCTGACCGCTCGCGCGCATGAAGTCGCGTGGGCGCATGGCGTGCAGCGCGTGGAACTGACCGTTCCCACGATCCGCAAGATCGTGTGCGGCGATGCACGCGCTGACAAGAAAGCCGTTCAACTCGCCGTGGAAGTCGCGGGCTGGAAGTGCCGCACGCCGCACGAAGCCGACGCCGTGGCGGTGCTGCTGGCCGGGATCGAGAAAGCAAAGACAGAAAGGCTTGCGGCATGAACGCCTTTGAGCGCCACGGGATCGCGCACCTTTCCGCATCCAGCCTTTCCACCTTTGCGGCAGAGCCTGCCTTGTGGGTGCTCGAAAAGCTCTTGAAGCGCCGTGGCCCTGTCGGCTGCGCCGCGCATCGTGGCACGGCGGCAGAGGAAGGCATCGTCCATGGGCTGCTGCACCCGGACGCCTCGATTGAGGACTGCCAGGCGCTGGCGCTGGTCAAATACGACCAACTGAGCGCGCTGTCCGGTGATCCCAAGCGCCAGAAGGAACGCGATGCCGTGGCGCCCATCGTGGCCACGGCGCTTCCCGTGCTGCGCGAATACGGCATCCCGGACGGCGTTCAGATGAAGATTGAACGCCGCCTTGAGGGCGTGCCCATCCCGTTCCTTGGTTTTATTGACTTGCGATGGAGCCAACACGGGATGCTCCTGGACCTCAAGACGCAGCTTCGCCTGTCCAGTGAAATTTCACCCGCCCACGCGCGGCAAATCGCGCTTTATGCCCACGGCACCAACGACGCGGCGGGCATCTGCTACGCCACGCCGCAGAAGGTGGGCATCTATCGGCTTGAGGATGCGGCCACCCACACGGCTGCCATGGCGAACATCGCCAAGAGGCTTGAAGCCTTCCTCAGCCTTTCCGCAGACCCGCACGCGCTGGCCGCTGCCGTCTGCCCCAATTTCGAGAGCTTCTATTGGAACGAGCCGTTCACGCGCGCTCTCGGCAAAGAGGTTTACGGGTTCTGAACCCGTGAATGGGCGTTGCGCGGCGGCCCCTTCAACAGCCCGCACGATAGGAGACTAAGAAAATGGCTTTTGGTTTGGCTGGCTCCGACAATGGCGGCAGCAACGGCGAGTTTCTCGGCCGCCTGCAATTTGACGCGCGCTCGGGCCTTTGGAAGCACGTCACCCGCAAGAACGAAGGCGGGCAGTTCTTCAACGACGAGAGCGAAGACTACATGAACCCGAGCTTCCTCATGGATTTCGGGTCGCTTGAGGTGGGCTACGCGAAGATCTCCAACCCGCCGTCCTTCCTCATGGTCCCGTTCGGCAAGCCTGCGCCGCAACGGCCGACCGAGCTGAACCCGGAAAACAAGCTGGCGTTCAACCCCGCCGCGCGCATCAAGGTTCTGTCGCCCAAGACGTTCGGGGACGGCGAGCCGCGCTATTTTCTGCTTGCTTCAAAGACGGGCCTGCCCGCGATGGAGGAAGCTTGGCAGGCGTTCGCGGCGGCACCCGAGGCGCAGGAAGGCAAGGTGCCGGTGGTCAACGCCACCACGCGCACGATCGAAGTGAAGACGCCCCAGGGGATGAGCAAGTTCAAGGTTCCGGTGTTCACCTTCGCGCAGTGGGTTGACCGCCCCGCCGCGCTTGGTGAGCGGATCACGCCCATTCCGGCCCGCACGGCTGCCCCCACTCCGCAGCCCGCCCCGGCGCCGACGC
>ERZ869921.444-NODE-444-length-26092-cov-20.699159_pt1 | contig 26092 bp, 48 predicted proteins | sample MGYA00579310_ERZ869921 | MGnify/ENA primary metagenome ERZ869921 (study PRJEB32216, sample SAMN09231816) | wastewater metagenome | place: USA: Maryland | collected 2016-06-21 | study: EMG produced TPA metagenomics assembly of the PRJNA472060 data set (Reclaimed... | reverse complement strand
GCCATGCGTCGGAGGTTTCGTCGCATCCCGTGCGCGCCTCGTCCCGCTCCCGGCGTAGCGCTTCGTTCTCCGCCTGTAGGCGGGCGAATGAACGGATACTCGCCTGAACCCGCTCGCACCAACCGTAGAGGTCGCCCACCGCTTTCTGCTCCGCGATGATGTTTGGGTGAATGAGGCTTGCGATGCGCTCGATCTCTTGCGCCACGAGGGGTTCAGTCATGACGGGGCTCCTGTGCGGTGAGGGCGGCGCGGGATGCCGCTTCCTCGAAGGCAAGTTCTTCGAGATCGTCTAGCGTTGCTAAAGGGCTGTCGACCGTGCCGGTGCCGCTGCATTCTTCGCAGCGCCGCGTCGGGTCCGGCTCGTCGTAGGAGGGCTCGTACCAAGTCGCCGAAACGGTGCGCGCCGCGTAGCCGCTGCTCTCGAAGCACGCTGGACATGGCGCTTGGCCGGGATATTCAACCATGCCACGCCTCCCCTGCGATTTCCTCATAAAGTTCAAGCAAGCTCATTGACTGATCGGGCATGTTTTCGATCAGCTTTTCGACTTGTTTCATGAACACGATGCCGGCCTGTCGGACGCGCCTTTCCGAAATAGGAGTGTCGATAATCGACTCGCGCTCCGGTTTGGCGGCTTGCTCGAATGCCTCACGGATGTCGTCGCGCATCTACTCGCCCTCCTTGACGGGGGCGGACTGCGCAAGGGCGGCGGTCAGGTTGTCATCATCCAACGCCTCCATCGCATTGAAACCTCGCGCAATAGACTTGGCGGCACGAAGCATGCCGGCGCGATAGCCTTCGACATGGCCCTTGACGTATTCAGACGATCCGTCGTCGGTGGCCTTGCGGCAGGTTTCTTCGGCTTCGCGATCCACGTCCTCGCACACCGCGTAGAGGCTCTTGCGACAGGCGTTCCAGCCAAGGGTGGCCAGCGCCTCCCGTAGCGCCCCCTGGCTGGGAGACGGGGCGGCGGTAGGCGTCTCTGAAAACTGCGCGATGAGGGCTCTTGTCGCGGCGAGCAGTTCTGCTTTTTCGGACGCATGCCGGTCCACAGCCCACGCACCCGCGTCAAGGGCGACCCAACGCCGCGCTATCGATAGGAGAGAGACGATTGCTTCGGAGGCGTCGTCCATCAGTTCGTTCGCGGCTTCGATGTCGAAAAGCTCGATAGCTCCGTTGTCGGACTCGCCGCACTGGCGGCATCCGTCGAGCAGGCGTTCGATGAGATCGTTTTGCATCGTCTATTCCTTGCGGGTGTCGTCTGGGTAGAAGCTCGTGAACTGCCTGCATGCGCTGGCGGCGCGCCTGTAGTGCTCACCAAGCGGTCTTTGACATTTCACGCAAAGGGCACTCGGGTCTTCTTGCGCCACGACCATCCACGCCTCTATGCCGCCGTCAGCACATAGTTCGTCCGGGTCGATCCCGCGACGGGCACATTCTTCACGCGCCCAAATCTCGCGCTCCTGCTCTGGCGTGATGTCGTAGTAGCCGCTGTCGATGAGGTGGTCGCCGTAGGTGATGCCCATGTCAGCGGCCCTCTGATTTCGCGATAACCGCTTCCGCGAGTTCGACGGCTTGCCAGTATTCGTTGCTACCGGGGTGGTCGTCGGTCATGCGATCCACACAGGCTTTCAATGCCGCGACGGCTTCGGAAAGGGCTTCTGATGCGATCGTCAGAACGGATGTGCCGGCAGTTTCAGCCTTGGCCGCGTCACTCTCATGTTCGCTGATGTTGAGCCAGTCGTGCCACGAAAGGTGAGACGCCCGCAGTGCAGCAGCGACAGCAGACAGGGCGATGTTGCGATGATGCACGCTGACGGCGAACGCCGGGTCTTTGCGCCCGCGCAACTCGATATCCAAGTGGATGCGCCGCAGAAGATCATCGTTCGGAAATCCTATCTCCGGGTCCAGCCAGTTCGACAGGCTTTCGATAAGTTCGGCGCGGTTCGCCACCGGCTCTGCCTCCGCAGCCGGGGCGGGCTGCCACACGTATCCCTTCGGAAGGGGATCGCCGGGGCCGACATACGACTCTCGGTCGGGGCCGCAGCACTCGATATGGATCGAACCGCCAGAAACATCGTTGAGCACACGGTCGCCCGGCTTGAACGGCTTGTCGCAGGCGATGCAGCGGTCTTCGTCGTCATGCGTTTCGCTCGGCGCAGCCGGGGCGGCTGGCACAGCAGGAACGAAGACAGGTGAAATGCACACTTCGCATCCGCACTCGGGGAAGTCGCACTCGCCACGGTCGTATCGCGCTGCGTTGCCGCAAGGGGCGTCGCTCGGCGCAGCCGGGGCGGATACCAGCGCGGACCTCTGCGCAAGGGCGGCGTCGTCTGCTAATTCCTCCTGCGACTTGACGCCGAGTTGCGCCGCGACTTCGGTGATCCAAAGCGCCACATCGAACGGCAACCGTCCTTCAGGATCGGGATCGCGTGGCGGTTCTGCCCACTTCGCGATTTTCGCTGAAATGGCGGGGTTGGGCGCCAGCAGTGCATTGAGCAAGTCGCGCCGGCCTCGGTCGTATGCCGCCTCCCGTAGCGCCTCCACGGCGGCGTCTGGTATCTCGGGGCTAGTCATGGGAGGCATCCTTTCCGAACAGCCGAATGAAGCCGGAGCGCAGGAACGTCGCCGCGAAGAACAGCAGAACGGCTGTCGGCCCGGCTAACAGGATCGCCGTCACGATGGGGCTAGTCATGCTCGTCTCCTGACGAAAAGGGAGGCCAGAAATCAACGCGCTTCGGAAAGCCGCGGGATTGCAATGGCCGGGAAGGAATGCGCGCCTTTTTCTTCGGCCGGCGCCTGGCCGTTTCAACGTCAACCGGGACAATCACCATCCCGGACAGCACCCATTCCGTGAGCGTGCGCTGACAGCCTCGAAGCCAGTAGAACAGTTCGAGCTCGTTCGACATCGTGTGCTGGTCCAGAGCCGTGTGGCAGTCAGAACAGCCATAGGCGGCAAGGAAGTCGTGGGACTTGGTTCCGCCGCCTTTGAACTCGGAAGGCGCGTGGCAAAGGACGGTGGTGGCCGGATCGCCGTTGCAGTAGGGCGTGCAGAGCGTGCATGCCTTGCCACGGGCGGAAGCTCTAAGTTTCGGGACTACAATGCCCATCACGCTTCCTCCGGCTTCCAGTCGGCAAGGGCTTCCTCTAGGGCGGCGACGAGCTGCGGCATCATCCGCCGGCACAGTTCCGCTATGAGGCATTCGTGCAGTTCCCGGCGGCGCGGGTCTGGCTCGGGAGAGCGGCGGACGTGCGCGCTGACGGCGTGGAGCTTCGTCATGCCTCGCCCTCCCGCTTAGGAAAGCGGCCAAGCTTGACGATTTCGCGAGGGCCTGCGTGGTCAGCCGCTCGCTGCCTAGCCTCTTCCTCGTCATAGACGATGCCAACGAAACCCCAACTAGGAGCCCACCACTGCCGGCACTCCAGCCGGTAAATCTTGCGCTTCTCATACGATGAGGTTTCTCCGGTGAAGACCATGCGGTATTCCTTCCGGGTATCGATCATGCTGCCGCCTCCACAGGTTCGGACCAGCGGACGCCGTGGCGCGCGCCGTATTCGTAGATGCATTCGATTAGGTCGCTCATCTGCGACTTCGTGAGCCGGGACGAGCGAAAGCCGGTCGGGAAAGGCTGTCCGTTCAAGCCCATCTCGAACTGGACGGCATGGCCGCACGCATGCATAAAGAGGCATTTCCATACCTCCGGCGTGTGGCAGCGGCCTTCTGGTTTGGCGCGGGAAACGTCAGAGAGCATCGCGTGCATTTTCGCGTTCTGCTCCAGGCTGCGCGTAGCCTCCCGGATCGTCACCACGGCATCGGCCGGCGCCCGGTCGATCAGGCTCTTTGCAAAGTCGCGCTGGCTCGGGCCTCGCAGGATTACCGTCTGGGCCATGTCATCCGGCTCCCAACACTTCAACCTGCTTCAGCGCCTGTTCCATGTCGTGGAACTTCGTGCCGAGAAGCTGCATCCATTCCTGCGGCCACCGCTCATCGCGGGCGCGCTGGCGGTAGTGCTCGCGAAGCTTGTTGAGGCTCACGGTGCTGTGGCAGTCCGCGAAGTCGTTATCGAGGTCGCGCGTGAGTTTCGTCCAGGCGTCGTCTCCATTCGCGTCCGACTTCTTCAGCGAGGCTGCGGAGCGCGGCGGCTGTGCGCCCTTGACGAAAACCCACGGGTCTTCTTTCCAGCGCTTCCAGTAGTGCTTGCCGTTCTTCTCGTAGCTCTCGCACGGCACCCACGGGGCGCTCATCTCGTAGAGATAGCGGCCGATGCCCCACTTGACGGCGGCGCGCTTGAAGGCGTCGGAAATAGCGCCCTTCTCGGCCTCAACGTCAGTGTCGCCAGCGCCGTCCGCCTTGGTGATCCACTCGCCAGCGACGTTGACGGACAGATAGCATATCGTCTTGGAGCCGCTGAACTCGTAGCGGTCCTGCCAGCCGGTAATGCCAACCATCTGGTCGAGGCGATCCATCACGTCGCGGGCGTCGATGTAGGCCAGCGCAAGGGCCTTGGTGCCTTCCTTGTTCACCGACTGGGCACGCCACGAAATGGCGTCCTGCGGGAACACGGCGGCCAGCATCTTTACATCCTCCAGGGTAGCCATCAGTTCGGCCTTTCCAGTTTCTTCGCCAGTTCGGCCTTCGCCTGCTCAAGAGCGAGCGACAGCATCCACGCGGCTTCTTCCGGGCCGAAAGTTTCAACCGCGTCCACGACGGCCATCGTCATTTGAAAGGCCACCATTCCGCGCCGGAACTTCGGGTCGTTCGGGTCGTACTCAGGCTGCTGCAGAGGTTTCATCTGCTTCTCCTGCATGCTTTCGACACAGCGTTTCCCAAGTCTCGCGGCTGCGATGACTGTCGGGAGTAATGAGTTTACGAACAGCGCCATTGTCAAAGTCGGCCATCGAAATGAACCGTCCGCAAACATCGCAGCGGTTCCACGGGTCATACTCTTGCGGGGAGGTCATGGCTGGGCCTTCGCGCGTTCGGCCAGCATGGCGTCGGCGTGTCCGTAGGCAAGCAATGCCGCTTGCGCATAATCGATTTCATCGTCTGCGCTGATGAGCGCCGCCATCGCCTGCGCGGCGAAGTAGTCCCGTATGGTTATTCCACGGGCGTAGAACTGGCCGCCGTCAGCAGTGGGGAAGTTCTTCACTGGAAATGCAGGCCCGCCGTCTGATGGGCTCAAGATGCGGAATGAATCGTCTCTCATGACATCACCGAAGCGAGAATGACGAAGCCCGCCACGAAGGCGAAGATGGACACGCCGGCAACGAGGTCGGTCAGCGTGTTCGTGAACGTCGCTTCCTCGTCTGCGGCGGGCGCGTGAAAGAATGGGTTGCGGCGCATCAGACGATCCTCACGTGAGCGACAATCAGCGCCAGCAGCCACCACAGCAGGAAGGAAATAACGCCGCCGGCAACGAAGATGACGACGCCAGCAGCCAATAGGCGGCTGGCGATGTAAGCGGCGAGCGAAGGGCCGTCCATCACATGCTCCTATCGGCATAGAGTTCGGCACGCTCTGCCTGCTGCAAAGCCAGTACGCCGGAGGCGTTCAGTGTGTAGAGCGATGCGCCTACACTCCCGTCGAAGAACGAAAGGATGGCCTTCTGGTCATCGGCAGTGATATTGATTGACCCATCGGGGCCACTCAGGCGCATGTCGGTCCACTTTCCAGATGGTCCAAACGCAAGTTTCCCACCGCGCAGCCATTCGGATTTCGTTATCCTGAAATCACGAATGAAGCGAAGCGCGCGCAACTGGCTTTCGGTGAGCGTTCCCATCAGATGCGCTCCCGCATGTCGGCATAGAGTTCGGCACGCGCCTCGCGGACGGACGGGCCGTCTTCCTCGAAGCTGTCAGCAGCCCGCCGGTAAAGCGCGCCTTCCCGGTCAAGCTCGTCCTGCGCGTATGTCAGCGCTATGGCTCCGAGATGCTTGGAAAAGGTGCTCGCCAGCGGGTCAAACAGGTTCATGTCTTTGATGTAGACATCCGAGGCAACCAGCCCGTCATCGCCGTGCTGCACGTCGATTTCGCACTCGATGTCGTAGAGAAGGTATGCGTCGTTTTCCTTGACGGAAAAGCAGAAGGGGAAGCGTGCCATCACACAGCCTCCCGGAGACGGGCGGCAAGAGCGCCGAAGGTGTACGGTTCATACGATAGAGCCATGGCCACGCCATGGGGTATGGCATGCTCCTCAGGCCGCCCGTCAGCCCTCCAGATGCGTCCGAAGACGAGCGGATCACGCTTCCCGATGGAGGTCAAGAATTGGGCAAAAGCGCACTTCGTCCCATCAAAGTAGTCGTATTCCTCATCCGCCGGCTTGCTCTCGCAGAACTCGGCAAAGGCTTCTCGTGAAATCGCAGGCTTCATTGTCTCTGTCCTCTGAAGGGGTGCGGGGCTAGGCGGCTAGCGGGGCCAGTTCCAGCCACTGAGCACCGGGGGCTTTGAGTTCGATCAGGATCTGGACGACATCCTCCGCAAACTCCGAAAGAACACGGTCGCGCTCGGCGGCGTCGGCGGCGTCGGCGGCGTTGGCGGCGTTGGCGGCGTAGGCGGCGGCGTTGGCGGCGTTGGCGGCGTCGGCGGCGTCGGCGGCGGCGGCGTCGGCGGCGTCGGCGGCGGCGTAGGCGGCGTAGGCGGCGTAGGCGGCGTCGGCGGCGGCGGCGGCGTCGGCGGCGTAGGCGGTTTTCTTCGCTTCTAAGGCCGCTTCGCGAGTGCCTTCTTTTTCGCAGCGAGTTGCCGCGTCCAGAAGCGCGGCCTTGTGTGCGCTGTTCTTCTGGACGGATGCCGCCGCGCGCAAGGCAATCGGCACCTGCTTGCGAATGGCGAGATCGACAACGCGCCGGACAAACTCACGGTCATCGATCGCGTCACGGCTGCCGAGTTGGATGAGCGCAAGGCGGCGAAGCCCTTTGGCCCGCGCCTCGGTCGAAGACCAGTTGCTGTCGTTCAGCCGGATTTTCAGGCTGCGAAGCGGGCGGGAAACGCACTCGGGGTCATCGCCATGCGGAAGGCCCATGGCGTAGCACACGGCAGCCTCGACGCACATCTGGCCCGGCTCGGGCATTCCGACGCCCTTCACGAGGCCGGCGTCCACCACGGATAGAACCTTGCGGGCGATTTCAATGTTGATGGACTGCATCTCTCGTCTCCTAAAACCCGGCGGGTGCCGGTGTGTCTGTTGGGATAAGTTATAGGGCTAGTCCTATCGCGGTGTCAATATGTTTTTCCCTATCACGCGGCAATATTTTTCCGCTTGACGTGTAGGGCTAGTCCTATATGATGCTGCATCATGACGGAAATCGAAAAATTCAGAGCTGCCGTGGAAGCCTTCCTTGCGCAGCACGGCATGACGCCGACGCGCTTCGGCAAGGAGTTCGCTGGTGACCCGCTGTTCGTCTTCCAACTCCGCAACGGCCGGGAACCTCGCACAGATACGCGACAGAGGGTTCTCAGCGCGATGCAGCAGGAGCGCGCCGCATGAGCGCGACAGACGGTTCCCGTTCGCAGCTCGGCTGCCTCATCGCCATCATCCTCGGCCTGTTCCTGGCCGTGTTCGTATACGGCGGCATCGCATGGATGGTGCTGTCGTGACTTTCCCCGCCCCCCTCCTACGTTCGACCCACGACGGCGGGTCGCTAAGCGCTGATGCCGGTCGGGCAAAAATGCACGGTTCTCTCAGCCGTGCAGGGCGGGCCCGCGCGATGCGGGGTTTCATGTTGGCCAAATCAGCGCAAGCCGTCACCCTATTCACCATGGGGCGCTCTGCGCGCTCTGGCCGGGGTCCTGTCCCGGCAAACCGGCGGGCAACTCCCATGGTGGTGGGTGCGCGTGTTCGCTGGTCGTTTCCCATCCGCTGGTGGCAGAATCTAGCGGCTGCGAAAGTTGCTTTGAAAGACGTAGGCAAATCGCGCACCCGCCTATTCCCGTCCGCTTCCTCCCGTGCGGACGGTGCTGGCCCGGAGGCCGCGCAATTCCTCCTGCGCGTCAACCTCCGGGCCTTTTTCTTCCGTCGACGGTTCGCCGAATAGTCCCGCGTGCCTGCCGGCGGCTCAGCCCGGCACCCTTTCTCCAACGAGGGCCGCATGATCCGCTACGCTATCCTCGCCGCCCTTGCGCTATCCGCCCCGGCAATGGCGCACGATGCCATGCCAACCGCCGCGCAGCCGCTCGGGTGGAAATATCCTTGGACGTGCTGTTCCAATCAAGACTGTAAGGCGGTTCCCGGCGGCATTGCCGAGACGCCGGCCGGCTACGTCGTGCGGGAGACTGGCGAGCTTATTCCATACGGCGACAAGCGCATCAAGGATTCGCTCGACCAGGATTTCCATTGGTGCGCGCACCAGGCCGGCGTCGATGCCGGGAAAACCATCTGCCTGTTCATTCCGCCTCGGGGGTTCTGATGCACCTCGATTTCTGCACCCGTCGCGAACTGATGGCGCGCCTCGAAGCCGGCTGGCGGCTCGTGCCCGGCCATGAATATCAGGCTGGAGACTGGGCCATCCTGCTCATGCTGCCGGAAGAGCCGGAACCGATGACAGACGCGCAAATCCGCAAGGTCTGCGCCGATCTGTACCTCTATCGGGGTGAGAGGCATGGCAATCGGTCTGCTGGCGGCATCTCGGCGGCATCTCGCAAGTTCAAGAGCAACAATAGCGTTGCGCTGGCCGATCGAGCTGCACGCACGCGTGAGGCGCAGCGACTGGCTCGCGAGAAAATCGAGAATGAACGCTGGGAGTGGGCGCGCCACAGGCTGGAGGTGCCGGCATGATCCGCATCGAGCTTCCCTTCCCGCCGTCCGTCAACAACCTCTACGTCAACGTAGGGCGGCGCCGCGTCATGTCGGCCCGATACAAGGCATGGTTCGCGCTGGCCGCTGTGGGCGTCAAGGACAGCCATCGGCAGGCCGTGGGGCCGTATGCCCTCAACATCTGCGTCAAGCGGCCGGACAAGCGCCGCCGTGACCTGGGCAACCTCGAAAAGGCCGTGTCCGACCTCCTGGTCGAATGCGGCGTCATCCGCGACGACAGCCTTTGCGAGCGCATCACGCTGCAGTGGGACGCCGGCATACAGGCCGAGTGCGTCGTGATTGTCATTCCGTGCCCGGAGGCTGTGGCAGCGTGAGCGAAGTACCGGAATGGGTCGATGAGATGGTCACCATCATTTTCATCGACAGAATGTGCGGCGCGACGAGCAAGCAGGCCGTCGACCTCGCGTGGGGCGAATGTAATCCGGACTCACCGAAGAACAAAGGGCGTCGCCGCGACGATCCGCGCCGAAAGCTAGAACGCGAGCGTCAGGCACGCCGCCGCGCCAGGATGAATATCAAGGAAGGCGACTGGTTGCGGCTGCGCTGGCTGGTTTTCCAGCGTGACGGTGAGTGCTGCACGTATTGCGGGACGACGGAAACGCGGTTCCACGTCGACCACATTGTCCCGGTATCGCGGGGTGGCACGAACGATATCGACAACCTGTGTGTCGCCTGTTTCGAGTGCAATTCAAGTAAGGCGGACCTCCTGTTGGAAGAATGGGAGGGGCGCAGATGGGCGTGATTTCTACAGCTCTCAGGCACATGTTCAAGGCCGGTGTGAAGCCGGAGGACATCGTTGCTGCGGTCGAGGAAATGGAAGCCGAAACCGCTCCGAAAAGGACCGCCCGGCAGGACCGCAATCGACGCTACTATGAGAAGAAAGCGTCTGAAAAGCGTCTTAAAGCGTCTGAAACGTCTTATTCAGACGAAAGCGTCTTAAACAAGACGCCCTCACGCGGGGGCGCGCGCGTAGAGGATATAACTTCTAACTTAGAGATAGCTGGACAGAAAGAAAACAAACAAGAGGCCGCTCCGCTTTCGGATTTGCAGGCTTTCCGAGCCGAACTGTCCGAACTCGACACCGAACGGCTCGACGCCATCGTCAAGCACCGCCGCTCGAAGAAGGGCCAACTCACTGCCCTCTCGGCGCGGCTTTTCGTGAAGGACGCGACGGCCTGCGGGTTGTCGCTTTCCGAAGCCGTTGACGCCTGCATCTCGCGCGGCTGGCTCACGGTGAAGCCGGAATACTTCGCCGGCCGCAAGTCCTCCACCGCCCCTCCCCAGCCGTCCAAGCCACGAAACGCGGGCGAAGCCGCCCGGCAGGAACTCATCAGACGAGGACAATACCCGAATGACGCCAGCCCATCGCCCAGACTTGTCGATACAAGCGACGGAAACTCAGGTTTTGCAGGCACTGGCATCGCTCGCCGTATTGCCCTCGCGGCAAGCGGAGGACGCACAACTTGACCAGGACATGTATCGGCTCGCGCTTCGGGGCGTCTCGCGCCATGGGCTTTCGCAAGCGGTTTCGGCAATCATGCGCGGCGCCCTCGGGCACACGTTCTTCCCGAGCCCGGTGGAGCTTCGCCAGCAATGCGATGCGGCGGAAGAACCGCTGCGCCGGCAGATCGAGAGGGAAGCCCGTCGCCGGGAATGGGCGCGCGAAAATGCGGAATATGCGCTGGCTCGGGCGCAGCGTTCCCCGGAAGCCGTGGCGCGCCAGCAGGCGGCCTACAAGGCTTTCTGCGAGGGCTATGCGAAAGAGCCGATCGCTCAGGAGCGGATTTACCTAGACCCGGAATTGCTGGCGCAAGTGCCGGATGCTCCTTCGTCGTTCAAGAAACCAAGGGTGGCGTAATGGAAAGAGTTGAGTTGGGCCGCGTGCCCGTGATGTACAACCCGAAATTCGTCAAGAGCGTGCGGGAAAAGCGCCGCCTCGAAGCTCTTCACCGCCGCCTGGAACGGCAGGCCGAGACGACAGAAGCGGCGTCCATTCGCAAGGGTTTTCTTGCTGAGCAGATCGTCATCAAGCCAAGGGAATTCACGCGGCAGGAGCGGGTGAAGCTGGCGAGTGCCGGCCCGCTGTTTCGGCGCGTCGTTATCCGGTTCTGCCGGGTGTTCGGCGTCTATCCGAGCGAGATTTTCAGCCGCCGCCGTCACAAGCGCATGGCGCTGGTCAGGTTTGCCATTTGTTACTGGATGTGCCGGCGTTCGAAGCTGTCGACGCCGCAGATCGGGAAACTGATGGAGCGGGACCATACCAGCGTTCTCTATGCCAAGGCGCAGTACGTCGAACATCGCAAGGCCATGGGCCGGACACTGAGGCCGGCGCGGTGATGCTGCTGGCGTGCCACGAAGAGTTCTGGATTGCGCTGGCTGTATGGGCCAGAGACGTTCGCGGACTCATTTCCGAGAACCGCTCCATCCGCCACTGCCGCATAGGCCGCATCACGCTCAAGGAGGCGAAGTGAATGGAGGACATCAACGAAGCATGGGCGCGGGAAGTGAAGCTACAGAAAACATTCGACGGCTTCAATCCAAATTCGTCAGAACCGTATGAGGTTCGGCATCGCGGCATACCGCTTGAGAGCAGATGGAGGTCGGCATGTGAGCATGAAAAAATGCGCTATATAGTCGATGCGCTCCCGTTCGTCGCTCAAAAGAATGTAAAGGCAATATGGTGCGATAGCCAGGCCGGAAACACATTCGTGGTTATATTGAAACGCATGAACCCGATAACATTAAAAGCATTCGCAGATTTGGCGCCTGTACACAATATCGGCCACAACGGAATAACGTTTTGCGATCAACACGGCGACCTGTTTGATGAGTGTATCGATCCTGACTGGAACGAAGACTTCTGATGGGTAAGGCACGTACCAGCGGCGGGAAGCTGCGCGCAAAGCGAGGCCGGCCCCGCAAGGACGGCGATCGGGAACCAAACGGACGAATTGTCAGGGAGAATGAAGCAGTGACAGCAGTTGCAAAAGCCCAGCGCACCAAGCTCGGCGTCCCCGAAAGCGCCGCCCTCGATCCGCGGCTCGGCTATGCGCTCGGACGGCTTCGGGTTCTGGACTATCTCACCGACGATCAGTTCGAGGCAGGCAAGCGCTATGCGCAGGACATCGTCCGCGACCTGAAGCTATCTGGGCTGTCCATTCCCAGCGCACGGGCGCAGAACATTTTTGCCGTGCATGGCCATGCGAGCGTCGAGGAAGGCAAGGACAAGGCAGAGCAGGCCAAGCAGGCCCGGAACAAGCGCAACCTCCTGCGCGACCTTCTCCTGGCCACGGGGGACATCAACACCGGCCGCAGGGTGCTCGCCATCGTCTACACGGTCTGCATCCTGGACGAAGACTGCCCGACGCACGAGGGCTTTCACCTCGCTCGGGGGCTCAACAAACTCGCCGCGCACTACGGCATTTAGTTCAACGCTGAACAGTCTTGACATCGCGGCGAATGGGCGTATTTTCTGACATCAGATTTGTATGTTTGCGCAACGCGCGCACCAGAGGCCTGCCCTAACCGGCGGGCCTCTCGCGTTTCAGGAGCAGAGAGCATGGCACTCGGAGATTTCGACCATATGATGAAAATCCACGCCAAGGAAGCCGCCGCGCAGAGCATGGCGAGTCAGTATTTCTCACCGGCACAGAACGTCGCCGCGCCATCCCGCTGGGATGACGAGATGGCGCTGAATGCGCCCGCCATCGTCCCGGCGCTCCCCATCCTCGCACAAGCCGTCGAAGCGCTCTTGGAGGCGCACAAGCTGCTGTCGGATGTCGCCAGTTCGGTTGCCGGGCCTCGGCCTCCGCAGCCTGTTGCCGATGAGAAGCGCACCGGCTCCAATTCAGCCGCAGACGGCATTATCTCCGGAGCAAGCACCATCAACGATGTCGCCCGCTCTATCGCAGAGGATGCGCATCGCATTCGCAACCGGCTTTTCGGCTAATGCCCAAGCGCAAGCCATGCAAGCCAAGGCCGAAGGGGTGAGCCGTGGCATTCTCGCAGGAAACCGCTGACATCATCTGCGAGCGCATTGCTGCCGGAGAAAGCGTTCGCACCATCTGTGCCGATGAAGGCATGCCGGCGTGTTCAACGGTCTTCAAGTGGCTTTCTGAGAACGAAGCATTTTCGGAGCAATACGCGCGAGCCAGAGAGACGCAGGCCGATACCATCTTCGATGAAATCCTGGAGATTGCCGACGACGCCCGCAACGACTGGATGGAGCGCCGGGGCGAAGAGGATGCGGGATGGGTCGCGAATGGCGAGCATATCCAGCGTTCACGGCTTCGGATTGACGCGCGCAAGTGGATGGCGGGCAAACTGCGGCCGAAGAAATACGGCGAAAAGCTGGAACTGGCTGGCGACCCAACAAATCCGGTCAGCGTAGTTCACAGAATCGAGCGCATCATTGTCAGGCCGAACCCTCCAAGTTCCAACGGCTGAGGTATTCGACCCGCTTCTGGAACCCGCTCGATACAAAGGCGCCCACGGCGGGCGAGGGTCGGGAAAGTCGCATTTCTTCGCCGGCCTGCTGATTGAGGACGCGCTGTCAGAAAAGGGCATGCTCTCGGTTTGCGTCCGCGAAGTGCAGAAGTCGCTCAAGGATTCGGCCAAGCGCCTCATCGAAAGCAAGCTGGTCGAATTCGGGCTTGGCGAGGCGGACGGCTTCAAGGTCTTCAACGAAAAGATCGAAACGCCGGGCGACGGCATCATCCTGTTCCAGGGCATGCAGGATCACACCGCGGAATCGATCAAGTCGCTCGAAGGCTTCAAGCGGGCATGGATCGAGGAAGCGCAGACACTTTCGACAACCAGCCTGACACTGCTTCGGCCGACGCTGCGCGCTGATGGCTCTGAGATTTGGGCGAGCTGGAACCCGCGCCGCAAGAGCGATCCGGTCGACGCGCTGTTGCGAGGTGCTTCACTGCCCACTGGCGCCAAGGTCATCAAGGCCAACTGGTCGGACAATCCATGGTTTCCGAGCGTGCTTGAACAGGAGCGGCTGGATTGCCTTCGCGACATGCCTGACCAGTACGACCACATCTGGGAAGGCGGCTACGCCACGGTGATTTCCGGCGCCTACTTCGCAAGGCATCTGGCGGAAGCCCGCAAGGAAGGCCGCATCGGCAAGGTGTCGAAAGACCCTCTGATGCAGTTCTACGCAATCTGGGACATCGGCGTCCGCGATGCCACCGCGATCTGGATCGCGCAGTTTGTCGGCCGTGAGATTCGCGTGCTCGATTACTACGAGGCGGTTCGTCAACCGCTTGCGGTGCATCTGAACTGGCTGCGCGACAAAGGCTATGCGTCAGCCGAATGCATCCTTCCGCATGACGGTGCAAAGGAAGACCAGGTAACGGCCATCCGCTTCGAGGACCACATTCGATCGGCAGACTTCAAGGTTCGCACGGTGCCCAACCAGGGCAAGGGCGCGGCCATGAAGCGCGTTGAGATTGCCCGGCGCCTGTTTCCAAGCATCTGGTTCAACGAGGCGACGTGCGCGGCCGGCCTCGATGCGTTGGGCTGGTATCACGAAAAGCAGGACGAAGCGCGCAACGTTGGGCTTGGGCCGGACCATGACTGGTCGAGCCACGGCGCGGATGCTTTCGGCCTGATGTGCGTGGCCTACGAAGAGCCGAGTGAGCGCAAGCAATACACGCCGCCTCGCGCCCCAGGCTGGGCAGCTTAGGAGACAGAAATGTCGCTGATTCTGACCAACCCGCTCCGCGGCGGGGTGAGCAAGTTTCGCATTCTTGCCAGTTCGGCAGTAGCCGTCACCCATACCGGCAACACTAGCGAGACGGTGCTCGCCACGGTCACCATCCCGGCCGGCATCATGGGGCTGAACGGGGCGCTGCGGATCAACAGCTTGTGGTCTACGCCTGGAGGTTCAGGGAACAGTAAAACCTGCCGCATCAGGCTAGGCGGGATTTCGGGCGGGACTGTATTTGCCATTGCTAATACGACGAATTTGTCGATTTTCGACCCCAGCCGCATTGTTCATAACCGAAATTCGGCTTCGTCGCAGTCGATGAGGGCTACCAACAGTTCGGGCGGGGCTACGAGCGCGGCGGCTGCCACGCTATCGGTTGACACGAGTGTAGCGTTGGACCTTGTTTTTACAGCAAATCTTGCGAATAGCGGGGAGTCGATAACTCTTGAAGAGTACATGGTGGAACTCATCCTGCCATGACGGCTGTAGTCCGGCACTCCACGCAGGTTTCCCTCCCTAACAACCCAGACCGAGCAGTTTCTGCGACAGCGTGGAATGCGGTTCATTCCGTTACCCTTGCAACGGCACCCCGCCGCATACGCATCGCAGCGATAGGGGATAGCAGGCTTGACCGCTACACGTCGTCAACTACGCCCAACAGCCCACGGTCTGACGATATTCTGGCGTGGACGCAGTTTTTCTGTCGAGGTGCGATAGAGTTCGGCAAGGTCGAAGGGCTAAATTTTGCAGTCAGCGGGGCACGCATAGCCGAGGTGGTCGCAAGCCAGCTTGATGATGCGATAGCAACCGATGCGGAGTGTGTGTTTCTGTATGTAAGCACAAACTCCACCACTGACTATGTATCAGCCTCCAACATAATGGCGGACATTGACACAATTGTCGCCGCCGTTCGGGCAAGTGGGAAGCTTCTGGTCATCTTCTCCGAAAACCCCCGGACGGGGTACTCGGATGAACCAAGGCGCCAACAGCACCGGACGATGGCCGAATACTTTCGGAGGCAGCGTTCTCTATCCGGCGTGATCGTGATCGACCCGTGGACTTTTATGGTCGATCCGACAAGCACGGAATCGTTGCCTTTGACTGGCGTTACTCAGGACGGGCTGCATCAGTCAACGTACACGGCTATGAAGCTTGGAAAGCTTGCGGCGGCGGAACTGATGAAGTTCCTGCCCCCTGCCAATCTGCTTGCCAGTTCTCGGGCTGACCTTTTTGACGCAAGCGCGGAGCCTTACGGCTCGTTGACTGCCAACGCAAATCTTGACGGTACGACGGGCACCGAGGGAAGCGGCGTCACTGGCGACACAGCCGATGGCTGGACGATTACAACCGCCGATGCGGACATGACGGCGGTGGTTTCGAAGACGACGGATGCAAACGGCATTCCTGTTCAGCGCATCGTCGTTTCGGGAACGCCAGTAACCGCATCGCTTCCTTACATTCGTTTGAGCAAGGCTATTGGTGACATTGCGTGGCTGAGTGCCGGCGATCAAATTGAACTGGCCGCCGGGCTAAAAATAGCGTCAGGGCATACCGGGTTAGTTTCCCCCTCGGTTGTGATTGTCCCAGCGGGTTCAACGGCAGACAGGCAGTGGTCGCACTATGTCGCTGACACGTACATTTCCCAGATTGGCGGCGAGGAGATGGACGGGGTTTGTGTGACACAGAAATACACGGTACCGTCTCCGGTGCCGGCTTCGATGTCGTTCTATCTGTATCTTCTATTTAAGAAAGATGAGGCGGCGTCGGCCACGGTTGATGTTTATTCGATCACCCCTCGGAAAGTATGACCATCTTCGACACCGCCAAGACTTGCTCTAACTGTCGCTTGTGGAACACGACTGACAGCGGGCGCGCGAGCACAACGGTAGAGCCGTTCGACGAAGCCAGGGAATGCCGAAACACAAAGAGCGCAACCGCCATCTGCCCGTACACGGGAGGGCTTCTCCCGATTTACACGTTGCCGACGTTTAGCTGCGCAGAGTGGCGGGCGGCATGATCTTCGACCCCGCCATCTTCGATGGTGACCAATGTTTGACCCCGAAATCTTCGACTATGTCATCTTCGACACAGGATATGTAGCAATGGCTGACGACGCGATTGTCAAAGGCACGTTCACCACTACGGGACAGTCGAGCGCAATAGGCGGCCGAAAGGTCGGCATCATGCTCGACTTTGCCGGTGTGGCGTCGGTGGATGTCGAAATGCAGATGCCGAGCGGCGCTTGGGTGAAGGTTCCCGACACCGGGACCGGCATCACGGCGGATGCTGTCCTTTTGCTGGAATGGGCGTCCGATGCGCAAGTGCGGCTCAACTGCACGGCTCGTACCGATAACGTCGAATATTCCCTGACGACCTCGCGCGGCACCTGATTCTGATGGATACTGGTGCTCTTCCCAAGCCCGATGTCGAGCCTAAGGCTGACGGGCTGCTAGAGCAATATCAGTCATGGTACCGCAATGACATGCCCAAGGTGCGCATGTGGCGGAAGGAAGCGCTGGAAAGCTTCAAGTTCCGAGACGGCGACCAGTGGACGCCTGAGGAAATCCAGTACCTGAAGGATCAGGATCGCGTTCCGGTCACGTTCAACCGCACGGGCGTGCTCGTGGACGCCGTTGCCGGGCAGGAAAGCAATAATCGTCGCGAAACCCGCTACATCGGCCGCGACATGCAGGACGCCAAGCCGAACGAACTGCTGACTTCGGCGGCTGAGTGGTTCCGTGACCAGACCGGCGCGGAGCACGAGGAAAGCGCGGCCTTCAAGGATACCGTCACCGCCGGCATGGGCTGGATTGAAACCCGCATTGACCGCGAAAACAACCCGGCTGGCGACCCGAAAATCGACCAGATCGACCCGTTTGAGATGGGCTGGGACTGCAATGCGCAGAAATCCAACCTCGGTGACGCCGAACGCCTCTGGCGCGTAAAGCAGGTAGACCTTGAGGTTGCCCAGCGTCTGTTTCCCGGCATGGAAGCGGAAGACCTCAACGGTGCATGGGCGGATGAGGAGACGGAAAGCGAGGAACCGACCCGCAACCGGCCGAAGTACACCAACGAAATCCGGCAGGACGACACGCTGAGCCGGAAGGTGACGCTTGTTGCGCTGCAATATTGCGTCCGCGAGCCGTATTACAAGGCACTGATACTCACGCCGCCGGCCATGCAGCCGCAGATGGTCGAGCTTGACGAGGCCAAGTTCAAAATCGCGCAGAAGAGCGGCGCGGTGCTTCAGAGCGCGAAGCTCGTGCGCAAGGTGGTGAAGCAGGTTTTCATCGGTGCCAAGGTGCTGAAGGCTCCCACCCCGACGCAAACGGGCGATTTTACGTGGCGCTGCATCACCGGGCTGAAGGACACCGACAAGGGCATCTATTACGGCATCGTCCGCCGGGCGAAGGACCCGCAGCGCTGGGCCAACAAGTGGCTCATGCAGATGAAGCACATCCTGGACAGTCAGGCCAAGGGCGGCATTATGGCTGAGCGGGATGCTTTTGAGGATCAGCGGCAGGCTGACGAAAGCTGGGCGCGCGCCGATCGCATCACATGGGTAAACAACGGCGCAGTGGCACATGGCAAGATCCAGCCCAAGCCCACGGCCGCTTTCCCGGCCGGCTTCGATCGCTTGCTTCAGTACGCCGATGAGATGATCATCAAGGCGACCGGCATCAACATGGAACTGCTGGGCATGCGGGAGGTAAACCAGCCTGGCGTGCTCGAATACCAGCGCAAGCAGTCGGGCATTTCCATCCTCGCCCCGTTCTTCGATAGCCTGAAGCTCTATCGGCTCATGCAGGGCAAGACCATGCTGAAGCTGATCCAGAACCATCTGGCGGACGGGCGGCTGGTGCGCATCCTCGGGCAGGACAATGCCCGCTATGTGCCCTTGCTTAAGGAAAACATCGCCAACATTGAATATGACATCATCGTGGACGACGCGCCGACCTCCACGAATGAGAAGGAAAAGACCTGGCAGATTATCCAGCCGATGCTCCCGCTGTTGAAGGACATGCTCGGGCCGGAAGAGATGATGCTGATTGCGCAGTACACGCCGCTGCCGACATCGTTCGTCGACAAGATGAAGGAGCTTCAGCAGTCGAAGCAGCAGAAGCCGGACCCGCAGGCGCAAATGCAGCAGATGGCCATGCAGGTCGAACAGGGCAAGGCGATGCTGGAAATGGAAAAGCTGAAGGTAGAGATGGCCAAAATCCAGGCCGACCGGGAAAAGACCGCGATGGAAGCCCAACAGATGGGCATCGATCTCGAACTTGGCTTTATGGAGCAGCAGACGGAGCGCCAGCGCCTTGGCGTCGATCAGATAGAGGCATACGCGGCGCTTGAGGCGGCCCGGAATCCCGCACCTGTCGCGCAGTCGAAATTGAACTAGCCCGCAAGGGGCCCCGGATCGCCGAACCGTATTCGGTGCATCGCTGATGGAAGCGTGTTCCATCCCCGCCCCGTGACGGCGTGAAGTCACAAATCGAGGAAAAAATGCCTGACGAAGACCTCGGCTCGATGGATGCCGACGCAACAGCCTATTTCGAAAGCCGGGGCGAGAAAGTCCCGGAAGCACCGCCGGCACCCGCGCCGGCCGAAGCGCCGGAAGACACTGATGCCGATGCCGCCGCTGCAGCGGCCGTAGAAGGCAAGCCGGACCCGATGGTTCCGTTGCGCGCCGTCACGCGCGAGCGGGAGGAAAAGAAGCAGCTTCGCGATTCACTCGCGGAAATGGAGCGCAAGTACGCTGTCCTGACCGACCGCTGGGACACGATGCTGAAGGGCGCGCAGCCGCAACCGGCGCCACCGCCGCAGATTGAGCCGCCGGACCCTGACAAGGACATTTTCGCTGCTCTGAAATACGAGCGGGAACAGCGGGCCGCGCTCGAAGCCAAGATCAACGGGCGCGAACAGCAGGAGCAGGAAGCCGCGAAACTCGCCGACTTCGAGGCCAAGGTTGACACGTTCTGGAAGCAGGACGTTCAACAGTATGCGACGGCCAACCCGGATTTCGAACCGGCCGCTACGTGGCTTGCGAAAGCCCGCGACAAGCAGTTGCAGGCATTGGCGATAGCCGATCCGCGCATGCGCGATCCGCAGCAGCGCAACCGCGTCATCGACACGGAAGTCAAGCAGATTATCGTTGCCGCTGCTCAGCAGGGGCGCTCGCCTGCCGAAATGTTCTACGAAATCGCCAAGTCCTGGGGATACACGCCAAAGGCGGCAGAACCGCCGGCCGCTGGCGCGATTGCCGACTTGGCTAAGAACGCGGACGCCGAAATCTCTCTCTCGGCGGCTAATGGGTCCCGCCAGCCCGCTTCGCCGGACGCGGAAACCATCGCGAATATGTCGCCGGATCAGTTCGAGAAATGGCTCTCGAAGAACGGCACTGCCGGCTTTCGCAAGATTGCCGGCTAACTGAAACTGCCCGCTGAAGGCCGGTAGCCTTCCCAGCCCTGTGCAGGGCGTCAATCTGCACCCGACTGCCGTTCTCGTCATGTGACGGCCCAGCCCGCTCGCGGCGTCAAGCGCAGCACCTCATCCCAATCATCCCAAAGGGCTTAAGACAATGGCTATCCACACCATTGGCGTCAATGACGCCTTGGCGGTGAAGCTGTGGTCCCAGCGTATGGATGTCGAGGCGCTCAAGGAAACGACCGCCTACGAATTCATGGGCTCGGGCAGCGGCGAACTCTGCCAGATCATGACTGAAACGCAGAAGGGTGCAGGCGACTACGTTAAGTGGGGCATTCGCATGCTCGCCACTGGCGCCGGCACTTCCGAAGGCGAGACGCAGGAAGGCAACGAAGAGGACATCACCCGTTACTCTGACGGCTTGACGATCAACGAACTCGGCCACGCGCATAAGGTTCGTGCCCCCGGCACGATCGACCGCCAGCGCGTTCCCTACGACATGCGCGAGGAGTGCTACGACTCGCTCAAGGACTGGGTTGCCGACCGCATCGACAGTTGGTTCTTCAACCAGCTTGCGGGCCGGAACGAAACGGCTTTGTCGACCAAGTACACCGGCTTCAACTCGCCGACTGCACCCACGTCGACCCGCGTGTTCTGGGCAAACGGCAAGACCAGTGACCAGGCGCTGACGACGACCTCCGAGAACTTCAAGCTCTCGATGATCGACAAGGCGGTAAACCGCGCGAAGCAGGCTTCGCCGATGATCCGCCCCATCAAGGGCTTGGGCAAGGAAGTGGACTATGTCTGCTTCATTCACCCTGACCAGACGCTTTCGCTGCGTGCTGACACGTCGACCGGCAACTGGTTCGACCTTCAGGGCAAGCGGCTGCAGGGCGGCGAGAGGGATAACAACGGCATCTATACCGGCGCCCTTGGTATCTACAATCGCACCCTGATCGTCGAGAACACCCGCGTTCCCAAGGGCCTCAATTCGGGCACCCTGGTCGCGGTCGACAACACCCGCCGCGCGATTTTCTGCGGCGCACAGGCCCTCGGCATCGCGTTCGGCAAGGGCGGCGGCAAGAACAAGTTCAAGTGGGTCGAGCAGCTCGATGACTACGAGCGCGAACTCGGCGTCCGCGCGAGCTTCATCGGCGGCATGAAGAAGGCTGTCTACAACAGCGTCGACAACGCCACGATCGTTCTCGCCACCTATGCCGCTCCGGCTGCTTCGTAAGGAGAAACGGACATGGCTACTGGTACTCTCGCGACGGTCGCCCGTCGCTATCACACGCAGCAGGTCCACTATCTGCGCAAGCGGATCACGTTCGCCACTGCGACGGTGGAAACCGATTTGGGCGTCATCCCCGCCGGTTCCATCGTCATCGGCGGCGGCGTCCAGGTCATCACCGCTGACTCCGGCATCACTCTCGATGTCGGCTTCAAGGGTGGCAACACGACCGACGATCCGAACGCCTATGCCACGGCTCTTACGGTCGCTGGCGTGGGCTTCATCGCGCTCGATGAACTGGCGGCAACGACCAACATCGAGCAGACGCAGGACCACAAGGTGACCTACACGGTTTCGACCGGCGCTGACACGTTCGTGGGTGACCTCGTGGTCACCTACGTCGTGAACAACGACGCCTGAGCCACTGTGAGGGGGGCTCCGGCCCTCCTCCTTTCCATAAGGAGAAAATCACATGGCTACTGGCACTCTGACGGGGAACCAGAACGAGATTATCTCGGTCGAATCCCTGTTGATTGGCGGCGTGGCGATCGGCGGTTCTGCCGGCGGCGCTACGGCTGCCGAACTGAACCGCACCGCCGATACCTCGGCTCGTATCGTGACGACCACGGCAACCGCCCTGTCGGTCACGGTGACGGAGCATGGCGACCGGGTGATTGTCGTCAACACCAACTCGACGGTGGCGAACACGCTTTCGCTGCCGGCCGCGACGGGCTCGGGCGTCAGGATCGAAATCATCAACGGCATCGCGCAAACGCAGGGGTCGATCGTCATCGCGGCGAACGGCACCGACATCATGAAGGGTCGCTGCCTTTCCTTCGACTCCACCGCCGTGGCTACCCACGCGAACATCTTTGTCACCACGGCAACGAGTGACAAAATCTCGTGGAACCGCACCACCACGGGCGGCAAGGGCGAGGATAGCGCAGTGCTTTATGACGAGGCCGCCAACACTTGGCGCGTCCAGGTCATAACGCACTGCTCAGGGGCCAACGCGACACCTTTTAGCGAGACTTGATTTGTCCAGTCTACTTATCGGCTGCGGCAACTCGCGCATCAAGAAAATCGCGCCTCCGGGCGCGGTTTCATGGATCGGGGAACTCATCACCCTGGATATGAACCCGGACTGCGGCGCGGATGTCGTGCACAACCTCGATGTCCGCCCGCTTCCGTTCAAAGATGAACAATTTGACGAACTCGCCGCCTACGATGTGCTTGAGCACCTTGGCCGGCAAGGCGACTGGCGCGGCTTCTTCGAGGAATTCGCCGAGTACTGGCGCATTCTGAAGCCGGGCGGGCTGTTCGGCATCATGTCGCCGATCGGCAATGACTGGCACGCGGACCCCGGCCACACGCGGTTCATCAGCGAGTGGTGGTTCCGGTTCCTTGACCAGGACTGGTATGCGGACGCGCTCGCCAAGGGCATGGCCGTGACGGATTACCGCTGGTTCTGGAAGCGCAGTTTCAGGACCGAGCACCTGCAGAACATCGACGGGCACCACCTCGCAATCATCCTGAGGAAGCAATGACCGAAAGCATTCCGCTCGGTGACGTTTCGGTTTGCATCGGCATTCCTCTCCGTAATCCCTTCCCGCCCAAAACTGTCGCCTCGCTATGCGCCACGGTGCATCGGCTGACGCTGATGGGCATCAAGCACCGTCTTTCGATGAACATTTCGCTTGTGGAAATCGCGCGCGACAACGTGCTGGACGAGTTCCTGAAAAGCGGCATGCAAAAGCTGTTCTGGATCGATAGCGACATGGTGTGGTCGCCGGAGGACTTCCTGATCATGCTGGCGCTCTCGACCAAGGTTGACGTTGTCGGCGCGGCCTATCCCGCGAAGGTCGAAGGGCCGCTGACCTTCTACGCGAACTTTGACGCGGAGCGAAAAACCGGGCCTTACGGGCTGCAGGAAGTGAAGGGCCTCGGGCTGGGCTTCACCATCGTAGACCGGAAGGTTTGCGAGCAACTGGCGGCCAATGCGCCGAAGGTGAAGGACCAGATTGCCGGCAACGAGGTCGCTTCGGTGTTCCGGGTCGACGTAACGCCGGACGGGTATCGGCGCACGGAAGACATGGCCTTCTTCGCGGACATTCGGGAGCTTGGCCATACGGTGTGGCTGGCGCCGACAATTGAGCTTGGCCACATCGGCGAGCGGGAATGGCGGGGCCGGATCATGGATGCGTGGAAATGAGCACTTACGCGCAGATCAAGGCGAAGATTGCCGATGATCTTGACGACACCACGAGCGAATACGCCACGCCGATCGCCGCTGCCGTCCTGAAGGCAATCCGCTACTGCGAGCGCCATAACTACTATTTCAACGAAACGCGGGACATCACGTTTCCCACGGTCAATGCTCAGCAGTGGTACGGGACGGCTGACAACGCCAACATCCCGACGCTGGTGCAAATCCATGCCGTCTGGCGGGAAGACAGCGGCGGCATCAGGACCGAACTGATGCGCGGCACGCCGGAGGACATCGAGGCGCTTTCGGACGCCAATGCGGCCTCGGGCGAGCCGTACTGCTACACCTATTTTGGCAAGCGCATCCGGCTCTATCCGGTGCCGGGCGCGACCGTCTACACGATCCGCCTGCAGCTTGGCCCGTACCGGCTCACGGCGCTTTCCGCCGATAGCGACACGAACGTCTGGACGGAGGACGCGCAAGACCTGATCGTCGCGCGGTCCAAGTACCTGCTTTATAAGGATACGCTAAAAGACCCGGTTTTGGCTGTCGAAGCGCTCAATGACTACAAGGACCAGCATTCCGCGCTGGTTATGGAAACGTCGAAGCGCAACGGGACCGGCGTTATCCGGGCGACGTGCTTCTGATGATGAGCAAGATGCCCCCGCTTCATGAATTGCCGCCGTACGAGCCGCGCAAGCCGGAGTTCTTCCCGCATGAAGTGAATGATGCGGCGCGCGCGCAGTTCACGGGGTGGCTCAATATCGGGCAAGGCATCGACATCTATGTTTCGCCTGCCCATGCAAAGACGTGGCGAGGCCGTCTGCTGTTTTGGTTGGCGGGAATGCCCTTCTGATGCTTATTCCCTTCGCCGAGTGGCGGCCGGACGTAGCAAACATCAACCGGAACGCCACCGACGACCTGTTGAACGTGTTGCCGGCGGACGGCTCGTATATCCCGTTCCCGCTGCTCCAGGCTGTCCGGCCGGCGCTCGCGGCTCGCCCTCTCGGCGGCATTACGGCGCGCTCGTCTTCCGGGCAGCTTTTCATCTTCCTCGCCACCACCGACAAGATTTACATGGCCGCCACCACGACCGGCGGATCATGGGTCGATGTCAGCGGGACTTCCTACAGCGCAACCACCGAAGCGCCGTGGTGCTTCACGCAGTTTGGCGATTATGTGATTGCCGTCAACCCGAACGACAATCCGCAGAAGTTCCGGCTTGGCAGTGATACCGCGTTTTCGGACATCGGCGGCAGCCCGCCGCGCGCTCGGCTCGTCAAAGTCTGGGGCAGCTTCCTTGCCCTGATGCACCTGACAAACGATCCGAACAAGGTGCATTGGTCTGACATCGAAAACATAGACAACTGGACGATTGGCACCGGCAGCCTGTCGGATACGCAGGTTTTCCCTGACGGCGGCGTCATTCAAGGTTCCTCGGAGACGACTAACCCGATCATCTTCCTTGAGCGGGCCATCTACATCGGCACCTTCGTGCCCGGCTCGCGGGAGGTGTTCACCTTCACGAAGGTTCACGACCGCCGGGGCGCGAAGTCGCAAAGCTCGATTGCAACGCGCGGCTCGTACATCTTCTATGCGGACGAAGGCGGCTTTTACCAGATCGGGCTCGATGGGCAAATCGCAGCTATCGGGCTGGAAAAGGTCGACCGCACCTATTTCAACCTCCTGACGCAGGCCAATCAGGAGCTTATCCAAGGCGCGATAGACCCGTTTCATTCTCGCGTCTACTGGGCCATCACGATAGGCAGCGGGAGCTTCTACGACCGTATCCTGGTCTATGACTGGAACCTGCAGAAATGGACGATCGGCGAGGCATCGATAAGCCTTCTCCTGCCGTCCGGCTCTCCCGGCTACACGTTGGAGGACTTGGACGCCATTGCCGATCTGGACACGCTCGCGGACAGTCTCGACAGCCAAGTCTGGCAGGCGTCGGCGCCGGTCATGGCGGCGGTGAACGATAGCCATCGGCTGTGCTTCTTCACCGGGGGCGCTGCGCAAGCCACGCTGACGACGCAAGAGCTTGGCGCGACGGACGGCGAACTGCAGCGGGTGACGGAACTGTATCCGGTCATCGATTGCGACACGCTTGGCGAGATTGACTGCTACATCCTATCGCGATTCCGGCGCTCGCAGACCTACACGACTTCCGCGGCCTTCAATCCGTCGAGCAACACGGGCATTGCCCGGAAGAACAATCGGGCTCGGTTCCAGCGCTTTCGCATCAAGGTCGATGAGGGCGCGACGTGGAACCACGCGATAGGCATCAACGTGAACCCGGTTCCGGCGGGGAAGCGATGACTTCGGAGTCATACGCACGGAGAGCACTATCTAATGTCGCTCTAAATGCCGCTGAGTATTCGTCAGGTTCAGGGGCGCGTTCCCAGAACTCGTCTCTCACCAAGAGAGTAGCAATATCTCTCGCCCAGACACGGCGATGCATGGGGTCGCCCTTCCTGAGTATGTGTGATGGGGCAACCGGCATATCCCACAATCCCAAAGCTTCCGGGTATGCTTTCTCAACAAGGTCGCGGAACGGGGTCTTACTGTCGGGTTTTGCGAGCATGCCGGATTTTATATCACGCCGTTTCAGGCGTCCACTGCCTTGAACGTAGTCAACACGTCTTCTTGGTCCTTCGAACAGATTTCGCCCTACACCGCACGCATCAGCGCGCTTTTCCGCAAGCTGG
>ERZ869921.443-NODE-443-length-26133-cov-8.116995_pt1 | contig 26133 bp, 41 predicted proteins | sample MGYA00579310_ERZ869921 | MGnify/ENA primary metagenome ERZ869921 (study PRJEB32216, sample SAMN09231816) | wastewater metagenome | place: USA: Maryland | collected 2016-06-21 | study: EMG produced TPA metagenomics assembly of the PRJNA472060 data set (Reclaimed... | reverse complement strand
GATATATTTGTTAAAGGAATATCAGCCATTACACAGCCTCCAAAGTATTAGTAGCAACACAAACTAAGTGAATTGTATCACCTGTTCCCATTACTAGATTATCGCCAGCAGATGCCGTGCCTTTTCTGCCTCTGATTGTATAAGTTGAATTCATAATTCTAACCGTTTGGGTAGATGTCTTTGAATTGTGAACAACAACAAAATCATTAACAGCCATCGATGGCAGTGTCATATCGGCAGCGGCAGAAGTTGCCGATACAGTATTTTGACTATTCGCTGACAAGGTTGCGCTTGCAGTATATGGGGCGCGCCAACGTGTACCGCTAGAAAATGCCCAATCACTATTTGAAGCGCTTGGAGTGCTAGAAGCTACATTCGCAAGATTGTTGAGAAGCGCCCAATATGCACCGTCATGCAAAACTGTTGCAGGCTTATTAAGCGAACCCGATAGTGACGACCACAATCCTTTAAAGTTAGCAGAAGCAGCCGCCGATGCTGCACTTAAAGCAGAATCATTAGCACTTGTATCAGCCGCTACCGCACTAGCTGCCGCCAATACTTGCTTAGCATTTACATCTGTTTGAAGTGCGTTAGCCTCGGTTGTAAATGTCCCAAGTGCCGCAACCCATGTATCCGCATCATCGCTGAACGTAGCAGGGTCACTAGCTCGACTTGGGGCAGTCGGTAGAGCTGTAATAGCCATTAGGTCAAGCCCTCTAATTGAAGTGTGCAAACGCTAGTATCAGCGTAAGCAATGGTTATATCGAAGTCTTTGTAAAAGCCAAGTATCGCAGTGGATGTAAAATTATCATCGCCAATATAAAGCGTGGGGGTGCCGCTCAAATCGGCTAAAAGCGTTTGGGTCGCATCAACTGATCCGTTGGGAATCCACATCGTAAAATTTGCGCGTTTTGCATAAGCCCTGCGCACAAAATTATATTCCCCGAATTGGTCTTTTTCTTTGCGCGAATAATCTTGGATGCCAACGCTTGCGCCGTGGTGTATCCCATCACTGATAACAATAGACTTGCCTAAAATAAGCGTTCCGCACTTTGCAATATCGGGATGATTTATTTGCACTCGAATGTCTGCCGCGCGATAGCTTGGAATGTTGACGATCAAGTCTTTTTTGTATGTGATCTCATCAAACAGATAGTTATACCAATTCGATTGCGAAGGCTCCGATTGAGTACTGAGCGTTTCGTCATAGACGACACCGGCAGTAGGGTCATCAACAGTTACCTGCACGCTTTGGGCTTGGATATTAAACAGCGCCAAAACGTTTGTAATTGTGTTGGGCGTGATTGTTACGTCAATCAGAAGCGGGTATGACGTTTGCGAAGTATTCGACAAGTCATACATTCTGTGCGCATTAACGCGGGACACATAAACCCAATTTAGCGGCCATTCTGGGGGTGGCTTATTGCCAGAAATATTTGCAACGCACTCATAAATATCATGTATGCCAGTTGTGATTTCATACGTGGCACGATCACCAACAACGTAAGATCCGCTAGCCCAGTCAGCCGGATCATTTGAGTCCACGCTAGTATCGGGGTCTGGTATATTACTGATTGAATTTGCATCAGTAATAGTAAGCGGTGTAACCACTCTCATCGTCATGCTACTGATCTCGTTTCTGGGCTGCCGTCATTGTCCCATTTTTCTGCAATTTTTGCACTCTTAGCGGTGTTTTGTGCGATAGCAATGTTACCAGCATTCACGACCTCAATAAGTCTATCAACTTTAGCAGCTAAATCGCCGTTTGATTTTGCCTCGGATGCGGTTTGTACGCGCTCGCCCTTGTGTAGCTGCGCAACATAACCATCGAACGGTACATAGTCCAAGCCGTTAGCGTGCGAACCGTTCACATTTGTATATTTTGCCAATTCGCTTAAAAGGCCGATATTTCTGCCAATTGCCAAGCGCGATTCTGCTGCACTTCCGTAGGTGCCTTCTTGCTGGATTGCTGATAGCGCATCCTCTAGGCCAGCATAACCAACAAGCGAGCCGCCGGACTTAGCAGTCATTAGCGCGCCCTGTAGCGTCATTCTAGCCTGCGCCTGAGTCATGTTTTTAAATGTGTCTGATTGCCCCATTAAAGATTTTAAGGCGTTAGTAATAGAGTCGTGAACACCTTGCATCAGCCGCTTTTGTTCTTCGGCTGAATCTCTCGCAGCTTGTGCCATATCTTCTTGAGCTTGAGCTGCTGTTTCTGCCGCCGCTTTAGCATCTTCTAGCGCCCATATCTCTTTTTGCTTGGCCTGATTAGCTGGATTAATATTTGCTAATTCGCGCTCGCGCAATGCGTTTGTGTCGCCCAGCAATGTTAGCCTTTGGGTTTCCAGTGAGTACGCTTCCGCATCAATTGAAGCCTGTGCGGATTTTGCCGCGTTCAAGTTTTCAATATCATTAATTTGCTGCTGAATCGCTTTATTTTCTGCGCTCAATGCCGCGTCTAGCGCTGCCTGCTGCTTTTGTGCAGTGGTCGCGGTCATATCAAACAGCTTTTCACTTAATGCGCGTTGCTGATCTGCTAGCTCGGTTGTCGCATCGCTTGCAGCTTTTGTTGCTGGCACTAATTGCGCAAAGGCTTGGTTGACATTCATCAGCGCCGCGAATTGCTTTTGTTCGGCCTCTTTCGTTAAGTCAAGTCTTTCAACAAGTGCGCGGAACTCTTCGCGGGTTTTTGGTAGCGATATGCCAACATCGCCCAAAGCCTTGCCGATTGTAGCTAGGCCTTTTTGTGACTTCTCAGTCTCCAAAAAAAAGTTTTCGTAGTAGCTCGCCATTCCGCTATTAAGTTGGTCAAAGCCTCCAGCCATATCTGCTAGCGATTGAGTAACAATAACCGCATTAAGTCCGGTCTCTTTGAATTTAAGGCCAAGCTGATTAGCGTAATTAACGAATGTATTTGTTTCACCCGCTAAGCGAATCATTGTCTCGAATGCGCCCTCACCGACCTCTTGGAATTGCCCAAGAGAGTCAACGAGAGAAACCGCCCACTTATCCAAAGTCGAGCTAAAAAAGGATTCTATCTCTTTGGTTAGCGCGTCACCTTCCAAGCCTTTTAAGCTCAGTTTAGTGGCGTCAATCATCAGCTTGGATGCGTCAAAGTTAGCCCCAAATGCTTTACTAGCTTCTTGCAGTGCATCGCCAGCGCTACCGAACACATCAGCAAATTGACGTTTAAATTCTTCGTTTAAATCGCTGGTTTCTGTTTTTACTTTTGAGCTAGTAGTCAATCCTAAAAACTTCTTGGTGGTTTTTACTTCCGCGTAGTTCATCGCGCCAATGGTGCCGCTCTCGATAGCGTCCGCAAGGGTGCCGCCTAGAATCTGGATACCTGAGTCGATGATGCTGGTTTTCTTGTTGTAGATCGCTTTTGAAACGCTAGCTACAATCGAGTCAAGAAATCCACCAACTTCGCCGCCAAAAATTCCGCCAACGACCGAAGCAGCCGAACCGAGTCCTAGCAGGTTTTTATTGAAAGATGTGCCCGTATTAATCCCCATTTCGGCATTTCCGCCCAATGATTGACGAGCGAATCCCGCAGCACTTCCAGAAATGCCCGTTTTAATATCAAGCAAAGCCTGATACATGCCGTGGTTCACATCCAGCAAGCTCGCGCCATTGTCGCCCATATCTGAAAGCGCCTTTGCGATAGAGTCTGACTTCGCGTTTGCATTACCCAATAGCGTGCCAGTGCTTTGACGCCCTTGTCTAAATTCGCTGGTTAGCTCTTTGATGTCTTTTTCCATGTAGTCATTCCATAGGCTACCAACAATAGCAGCGCCTGCTATTGCCATATTTGCGCCAGCAGAAAGACCGCCCATCAAGCCCTGAATCAGCCCCGCCGCTTTATCCATAATCGGCTGAATGACTGGCTTAATAATCAATGTTTTGAACATGTTTTGAAAAGCATCTTTCAGGTTTTGAGCAAAGCCCTTGCCGCTTTCAAACCCGCGCATCAGCGCATCGGTTAGCGATTGACTTATCTCATCGGCCTGCTTTTGCGCTTCATTGCCCCACTCTTCAACAGAATCAAGCGCCCATTGCGTTTGCTCTTCTACGTCAGATTGGATTTTTTTATTCAGCTCTTCGGTGTCATCAAGTTCTTTCTTTTTCAAGTCAACCATTCGTGCGGCATTGATTAGGCTTTCGGCTTCGGCTCCGTTAATACCGCCTTTTACATCCAACAGTTGCTTTTCAATATCGTAGCGTATTTGCGCTTCTTTCGATTGCTCGCCCATTAAATCGGCTTCGCGGGTCATCGAAGCGACAAGGTCGGCGATATTTTCAGCGCGGTCAGCTTCTTTTTTTGCCAACTCTTCAATAGCTTTGGTTTGCTCTTTGGTTAGCTCATTAACTTTATCGCCTTCAACTTTGTACTTGCCCAAATTTTCAAGCTCTTGTACTCGGTTTTCGTATGCTTTACGGTCAGCAGCCGCTTTATCCATTGCAGCCTTGGCCGCTTCGGTTGTAGCGTCTCGCTCTTGCAAGATTGCGGCAATTGAGTCATCACGCACACCGTTAATTCTAGCCATTTCGGTGCCCAGCTTTTTCATAGCCGAACCGTCAAGAACATTTAACGGATTGAGCGATTCTTTCATCGCCACCCCTACCGCTGCGACTTTTTCAGATAGCGATAGAACCTCGACAACGATTAGCTGGATGAATGCCTTAATGTTTTCAGGGGCACGCTTAAATGCGTCTATTAGCTCGTTGGATGCGTCATTCATGCTTGAGCCAAAATAACCAAGGAAGTTATCGTGGATCATGTACCAAAGCCCATAAGCGCCCTTGGCCGCGTCTATGATCGTAGCAAATCCGGCAACCGCAATATCAGCGACAACTTTAAACTTGATGCCAACAGCATCAATAACACCAGCGACCTGACCGCTTTTGATTGCATTGGTCACGTCACCGATAGCGCTAGTGATTGAGCGTACAACATCGCCCATAACCGCGCCTAATCCGGTTTCGTTGATCGTGCGGAATAGCCCATCCCAAGAATCGCCAAGGTTTGAGATTGCGCCGTCAAGGGTTGCCATTTTCTTTTCGGCCATGCCAGCAAAATCATTTTCACCAAGCGCCTTCAAATAATTGCTTATAGCGTCCGCATTATTTTGAACTGTTTTTGTTGTGCCCTTAAATGTAAATGCAATTTTGTCTCCTTGAGTTCTTGCTTTGATACCGAACTCTTCAAGGCGTACAAAGCTGCCCGTTGCAGCATCCGCAACAGCTTCAACCATTTGCATCAAAGATTTATTCATCGCGCTAGCGGTATTCGCATAGCTTTTAATTGCAGCTTGTGACGGGTCTAATCCTCTGTTTACCATCATGGTAAATGCTTTTGTCACATCGTTTAGGGATTCGGGTAGCTCGGTGCCAAGTTGCGCGAGTGCTGCGAATGCCTTTCTAGCGTTTTCAGCACTGCCAGTTGCAACCTCTAAACTAGCCATTAATGAACCAGTGACGCGCTCAGTATCGACCAACTTTCTTGCCAGCTCGGTTATACCTAGACCTGCACCAAAGGCCGCAGCAACACCAACAAACGAGCGAGCAAGGTTAGCCCCTGCCGCTGCTGTTCTATCGAGTTGAGTCTGTCCAGCGCGAAGGCTGCTTGTGTCCATTTCTACAGAGATTGTCGTAATATCAATAGCCATTATTTATTCTCTCTGAGAGCCTCTAGCGAAATAGAATCTAGTGCGCGAATTAAATCTAGTTCCCACTTTTCTATTTGAATATTGCGCATTGAAAAGTAGGCGTGTATTTCTGAGAACTCGATTGACATTAAAGCGAACCCATTGCTTTTTCTTGCCGATCTTAAATCCATAAACCAGTCAAAAACATCAGCTAACAATAACGGTTTTTCACTCTTTACCAATTCATCATTTGAATAACCCGCTGCCAACATGTGCGACCTCCTTGTCGCGCCGCCTACAGTTACATCCAAAGAAAATAGCTCCTTGGCGTAGGCGTACATCTCAGCTATTGCGGCTTGGTAAAATTTCCTACGTCATCGCTCGCTTCGACAATTTGATCCACCCAATGCGGGTTTTTTTCAATCGCTGCTTTTAGTGTGGCTTTGTCAAACTCTTGCTTAACACCTTTCCAGCCAACAACGCGAACCAGTGCGCCTTCGATATTTTGGGCGCGTAACTCTTCCATCTTTTTGGATTGTTCTGGCTTGCCTTTTCTGCGTGCGATTTCAGCGTCAATGGCTGCTTTGTTTACAATGCCATTCACCCAATTCACAACAGCATCAGAGTGTTTACCGATAACGATTAAGCTAAATCCTAACGAATCGCCGTATGGACTTTTCATTTCAAGCTCGAAGCCCTTTGCACAATCGGCAACGGTATCGAATGACAAAATATCAATAGTCTTGCTCATAATCATTTCTCTTGGTTGGATTAATTGCCCTTGCTCCCCGTGTTGCGTTTCCAACCAAGAAAACGCCCCACAGGGAGTAGGTGCTAGGTACTATTAAAGCGTGGTGTCTTGGATCAACAGTGACGTTTTAATAATGTTTGTTGCGGTGCCATTATATTCGAGAATATCAAAAGGCACGGTTAAAATAATTACTTTCTCGCCGTCATCTTTGGTAACAGAACCTACTTTTAGGCGTGGGGCGAACAAGCTCAATACTTCACCATCAGCGGCAACGAATGAATAACTGAAAGTCATTTCATCTTCATCGCTGAACATGTCTTGATAAACACCATCATCAAGAATCAGCGTCATTGAACCTGTGGCCATAACTTTACCGCGAGATTTAGCACCAATACCGCTACACGCGATAACAGACTCTTGCACGATATTGTTATTGACTGTCAAATCAAAACCAGTAACGCGGCATGATTTAGAACCATTCAAGAACGCTACACCAGCAGCGCCCGACATTGTGCCCTCGTCCGGTGACGCGGTAGGCGAAGTGAAGTAACGGGTGCCCGATGTTTTCTCGAAGTCTTTGCCCAAGAAATCAAAGTTTAACGTCACCATGCCATCGGGCTTTGAGCTGATAGACATTGAATTAACTTGTTGACCGAGAGTAATCGAGCTGAGAGTAATATCGTTGTGATATTCCTCAATCGTGAACGAGTCGTTGGTATGGCCGGTTTGTGGTGTATATGAGTTTTTGCCGATTGCAGCAATAGTCATAGCAGTACCAGATGCTTGAGCTGTAAACGCAACACCGGACAGATCAAGCTTGTAAACATCCATAGTCAATGCGGCAACATCTACCACAACATACTTGCCACGGTCAGCAGTGGCGGTTAAGTTGTTACACTCGATAACCATGCCCTTTTTAAAGCCGTCGGTAATGAACGAGCCAGTAGAGCGGGTGAACGTGGGTGACGTAGCCGCTACAGCGATAGTAGTTACCGAGCCAGTGGTCGCACTGATTGCGGTAAAGTCTTTACGCAAACATGCTGCGATCAATTGGCTGTATTGGCCACACATCAATTCACCAGCAAGCGAACCAGTTGCGCGGCGTGTACCGTGGCGCTGATCTGCTAATTGCTGGCTAGTCTTGATTAGACCCGATTGGAAAGTGTTTTTCTCGCCCTGAAAGTTACCAGTCACGCGAGCGTATGATTGTGCCGAACCAGCCGAGGGCTTAGTGCCCCATGTTGACTCTTTTTTCATCACAATCTCTTTATTGATACCGTCTGCCATTTTGAAGCCCTCGAATTAGCCGAAAACTTCGGCATTAAAGTTTATTGAAACAACCATCTTAAAATACTTGCCATCATCGCCTAGCGTTACCCTGCTAGGTGTTGACGTAATTCTAACCGTTTGCCCGTCATTTGTCATAGCCAAACCCCTGTAAAAATGGGCGACTAATAGATTGGATCTATCGTCAATCGCTCCCGCGCCTTTGTTGGTCGGGTAATTTAGCGTGATCTGAAATATACCGCGCTCAAACCTGCGGCTGCATCCTAATGTGGTGTTTTCAGGGTTCGCCCAGATTAAGTTACATTGCTGCCATGGCGTACCGACCACAGGCGTAAACTCTAGGTTTTCCCATGCGGTACTTATAGCCGGTAAAAGCGTGTTTAATCTTTTCTCTAGCGCTACCCGAATCTTGTCACTCATAATTGCGCCGCCGCTTGTCTAACAAAGTCACGAAATTCAATAACGGATACTCTCACCATCCCATTTGGGGCTTGGCCTGACCAGCCCTCATACTCTAAGCGGTAGGCGTATGGCAGTGAATTTGATATGTAAATCTTATCGCCCATGGTGTAATTCGTTGCCAATGCCTTACGCATTGACTCGCCGCCTTGTGGGTCTGTGTTGCTTGTCACGCTCACATCGGGCGAGCCTATAGAGTAATTCCAATTCGCCCGAAATTGGCCGCCAGTGTATCCAGCAGGCGCAGGGCTTGCCCACGAATCGGGGTCGCCTACGGGTGACTTACTGTCTATCGACTCTAACAACTTAAGGCTAGATGCTCGCACAACATCACGCGCACGATTGCCAGCCCTTTGAAGCAGTCGGGTGAAATCAACTTGGAACTGCTGAGGACTGTTAGCCATGCTATTTCCTCATCGTTACATAATAAACACAGGCTAATCCGTTCACGTTTTCGCGTGTGGCATCTACGACCATCCAGTCCGCGCCTTGATATGTGATACGGTCATTGGTTTCAGGCTGAACCGATCCGATAGTGCTAATCATTGCCAGCTTATCGCCTGCTTTAACCTGTGAGCCGTCAACGTCTGAGCCGCTTGCGTCTTCTTCATACATCGTTATCGTGTAGCTTGTTTCAGTATTGCTTACTGATCCGGTGTCAGTGTCATAGGTTCCAGCGATAACCTTAACCAGCGTAGCGGTAGTGCCGAACTCAGTTAAAAGCTCATGCGCGGTTGCCGCCATATCAGACTGAAAACTCATACCCGTTGCACTCTGTGAAAGTTACCACCTGACGCAACATATCCAGCTAACAATTTATCGACTAAAGACCATTTTTTGCCGCCGTCTTTGGTGTAATCAGAATAGCGCTTTGTAATCTTGCCCACAGTTTCCTCAATCACCGCCCCATTAGATAAATTGGGGGTGAGAGATTGGGTGCTGGCAATCAATGCCGCTTCCATTTGAGCGGTTTTTATATCAGCAGGGATTGAGCTACTTAATACGTCATAGCCTTCAATCACTACGTTATAGCGAGGCCATTCTAGCGACTGCGTAGATGTAACCTTAATGCCTTGGAATATCTTAGTGTCGAGATATTGCGCAGCTTTACGCAATGCAACCTCTTTGAGCTGCGTTGTAGATATTGCAGCCCAATCAGCATTTCCAAAATTAGCATGATAAGTATCGGCCTCGGCAACAGTCACATAACTGTCAGCAGTCGAGCCGCCTATTGTTGTATCTAGTGCCATTGCCGTGCGCCTTATTCAGTTTGTGATTCTTGTTCTTCTGCTTTTTCAGCTCTTGCCTTTTTAGGTTTTTTAATTTCAGGTTCGTCATAAGTCCAACCCAAAACCTCAACACATTCGCGGGCATCTACACTTTGCTTCTCAAACTTCACACCTTCTTTATCGTAAACAGTAACCATGGTTAGCTCCAAAAATAAAGGGGCTTTTACACCCCCATACTATTAACGCTTAGCAATAAATGCTGAGAAGTTAATGCCGGTTGCGATAGTTCCCGCAATCAACGTGCTCAAACGAACATAGCGGAAAGTGGTGCCGCCTTCTTCGTTGCGGAACGGAATTACATAGCGTCCAGAAGCTGAAAGAGCGGCATCCATTGGCACAACCAAGTTGCCAAAAACTTTCTTAGCTAAGCAAACGCTACCGCTAGCCATATCAGAAGCATTCGAGCCTTCGAGAGATACGGTATAGCGCTCGTCGCCAGTTGCAATTTCGCACGCGGTTAAGTCGATAACTAAAAAACCATCAACTAAACCAGTGCCCAAGTCGATAATAGTCCCATCGGTAGAAGTAGCAAGCAAGCCAGCAGCCTTCGCGCTAAGGGCTGTATCATAGGTGTATTGTGCGTATAAATTAGCCATTTTGTTAGCTCCTATTAAGCTGTGATTGCTGAGTCAGCAATTGACCATAAGCGGGTAGCTGCGCGGCCATTGAATGCCGCAAGTCCTGTGTACCACTCTACGCGAGTACGGTAGGTAGGTGCCGAATCCAGCTCGCCCAAGTCACGAACATCAATGCCGCCATTCTGTAAACCAATTACGCCTTCTTCGCCTGCGCTAATCACATAGATTGAAGTAGCGCTAGCAGTACCAGAAGTAGCCGCCTCGGTGAATGGAAGGATTGCGGTTTGAGTGTGATCAAGATCAACGGTCAAAATTGGCAGATCGTTGTACATCATTACGCGCTGGCCAAGTTGGTTTTTATCCCAAGAGATATAACCGCTCACTGAAGTGTTGCGGGCTGCTGCTGCAAATTTGCGAGCCATTGCCTTAGACATAATCATATGAGTAGGGTTAAGAGTTTGGTCAATCGCTTCGTCAAGTTTAGCCAATGACAACGGAGTCCCGTTAGCAGTTGAACCGGCTGCGATTTTTTGCGAGCCAGTGATACGGGTTTGCAAGCCATCAAACTCTTTAGGATCGTTTGCAGTATCACCTTTGATGAATTTAGCAGTCCAAGCCAAGGCTAAGGCGCGAACCTTCATAGCTTCTTGCACTGCGCGTTGGTTCATGCCCATGGTGTCAACGATGAACTTGTCAACGTCCAAATCACCACCAGCAATAACCAAAGACTCGGTCAAAGGGTTTAATACGCCGGTTGACGCGGTATAACCTTCATTCACACCACGAAAACCAATACCTGGTAAAGATGATTCGCGGTTATATTTTAAGGCGTTGCCTTGGATTGAAGTAAAAGGCAAGTTGGCGAGAATATCGCTTGAACCTGCGTATAATTCGATGATTGCTTGCTTGATAGCGTTGCCGCTTTCGAGTTTTGCAGCTTCAAGTAATGTTAAAGCCATTTTTTAGCCCTCTATTTAGATTGTTCCCTCGCCGCCGTTAAACGCGCAGTTGGGGAAAGGTTTGATAAATCTTGCGTTGCTTTACCACCGCCGCCTTGACCGCCGCCGCCTGAGTTTGCCGGAGCCGCTACATAGTTTTTTCCTATGTCACTGCCTGCCCACTCGGTCACGAAGTCTTTCAGGGTTTTATCCCCTACTTTAGCGACACGGTTTTCACCGTCTTGCTCAACTTTTACCTGACGTTCAATTAATGCCTTGGCCCCGTCCAACAGTTCTTTTTTAACACCTGCCGCCGTAAGTTCAGCCAATAACCCATTATCAACAAGCAATTTAGACGTAAAGCCTGATTCTGATTCGTGCAATTTCTTAAACTTTTCAGCATCAGTCAAAGCCGCTTTCGTAGCCTTGGTTGCTTCGCCTAGCTTAGATTGCAGTTCGTCAACTTGATCTAGCGCCCGTTGGTATTCCTCTGGGTCTATCTCTGAGTTTTTACGCGCCTTTTTAAGCTCGCCTAATAGCTCTTTGTTTTTCGCTGCCGTAGCTTCTGCTTTCGCTTCTGCTGTCTCTACTGCTTTTGCGATCATTGCGTCAATCGCTGCTTGTTGCTCTGCTGTGAACATCAGTTTTGTCCTCTGGACGTTGTGGCCTCTGGCCGGAATCTATCAGCCCCACAGGAGCTATAGCGTAATTCTATCACGTTTCTAGTTCTAATCAAATTTAGCTAATTGGTCAAGCGTTAATTCTCGACCTGTGCCGCTTACTATGTCAGATAGAGTGATTTTTCCATCTCGCCATAGCTGCGCCTTGCCTTTGCCAAGGTACTTGTCTTGCCATGCTTCCGACTTGTTAGAAAGGAATTGCTCGAAAGTGGTAGCTGCTGGAATTTGTCCGTCCATGCTTGCGCGTGTTGATGGATTGAAGTCATCAATTGCAAGCCCTGTTATTTCAGAGAATGATTTAAGTGCGTACGACCAGTAGGAGCGGCACTGCCAATGGCGCGGAATTTCCAGATAAGGCTTTTTATTGCCATTAATCGGCTCATTTTGTAGATTGTATTCAGCCTTATCATAGCTGGCGCATAAAATGCTAGTATGCGAGTCCAAGGTAGCCATGCTCACCTTTGCGCGTATCAAATCCGCATTCGCTTGCATTGATTTATCGCGAGATTTAATCGCTACTGATTGCGTTGCGGTCTTAACCAGCGCATAGGCGTTGCGTTGAGCCAACCCGCTCACGTCTTTGAATCGCTTGGTTATCTGCTGATTGGTTTCGGCTTGAGATAGCCCAAGCTGAACAACTCGCTGGAAGTCATTCTGTAATTTTTCGCTTTGCTGTGCCCACCAATCACTTGCAATGTTGCCGACAATTAAAGTCTCTTTTGCCAGCTCTTCAAATACTGTCATTGGTGGCAATACGCTTGCTATCTCAACACCTGCTATATTGTTTATCGTGTAAACCTGCCACCGCCCCTCGATCTTGGCTATTTCGGCTAAATCGGCCTCGCTTACAGTAGCAATCTCACCATAATATCCAGCGATAACACCTCGAATAATTTTAAGCTGCTTTAACAGCCTAGCGCGGGTCATCTCGCCATTAACTTCAGGCAATCGAGAGACTATATCCCGCTCCATTTCTTGCATCATCTTAACGATTTTTTTAGCCGAACCAGCACCAGCACGCGCAACAACTAGCGAGCGCTCCGTAGTTTTATCAGCTAATTGTTCGTTAAAAGTAGGCATTTAGCGCACTCGAAAAGATGTAAGAATTGTTCACGGTTTAAAATCTTGTAATCGCCTGCGACCATGTGAACGTGATCATCATTAACTATAATCTTGGTACCGCTTGCTGAATCCATTACCCCCACGATCTCACCCGTATCTATGTTGAATACGTGCTCAATTCCTACATATTCAGGTGGATTATGGTGCAGGGGTAGAATCAATACTAAGCCCCTGTGATTCAATTCGGCTTTGCTCTTCTTCAAACGTCAAATCTGGCTCATACATCTCGCCATATTTCATGTTGTAGAAGAATGTTTGTTGACTTATCGCGCCACCTTGCAGCATTCCAAAGAGCGCGGTCATTTGTTGTGGCGTTAGTGATGCATCGCTGTAATCAGTATTTAACTCGACAGTTACGTCACCAGATATGCCCATCCAATCGCGCATGATTTCTAATATGCGAGTGATTGATCGTGCGCGCTTCTGTGCTACTGCCGCCAATACGCTTGTTTCTCCACTCTTGCGGATTCGTACAGTATCAGTTGCCTCGGCTTGGTTTTTTTCAGCATCCAAGAAACGAGCACCCAAAACAGACATTTGCGCCTTTTTCTCTTCTTTTATTTCTTTGAGCGTGTCTAGCCCTTTGCCTTCAAACTCTAAAAACCATGCTTTAGCGTCTGGGCTTGTCGCAGCATGGCCACCGGATGCGCCCAAGCAAAAAGGAGAACCTTTTTCAAACTCAAACCCCGCAAACATTGGAGTTGGAATAGCGGTAAAGTGCGCGCCATGCTCTAAATCTACATCGGTGCGAAAGTGCGAAAGATTAATATTAACCAGATCAAGAATAGGCGGTCTTGTGGTTTCAAAGTCGCAGATAAACGGGATAAAATTAAGGGGTGCGCCATTCATCAACGGGATAATTTCATTGCCATATTGCTGCAATGTTCCTTTGCCATCTTCACGATAGATGCGCTGCAAGTAAACGCCATCGACCAAAAGCAATCTGCGCTCTTGCTCAATTTCTTTGCGTTCAATGTCGCTTGTCCACTCCTCGACACACTCGGTTAATCGAACCATTACCAATTGAGCCGCATTATTCACACGGTCATAACGCCAGTCGATGATAGATTCGGCTTTATACTCTGCTACATAGGGGCGAAGGTTTAGTGCTGATACTTGAGCCTGCGTCATTCCTGCACTGTTTACGTTTGGTCGCTCGATTAGATAACCAACTCGACCGATAACTAAATCTTCGTAAAGCGCATTGGAAACAAAATCATCAATGCCGACCTTTAAGTCTTTGGCTAGTGTTAAGTCTTCGAGAATTGGTGCGAATAAAGCAGGCATTTTAGAAACGTCTACGGGCTTGCGCGTTACCATGCCGACTAAGCCGTCCACAGTTCGCCCCGAGGCGTTAAACAGCGTGGCGCGGCCAACCATTGCCTTATATTCGCTGCTTTGCTGATTAGATAGCTTAGGCGCGACTGTTTGAATGCTATCCCACGCCTTGAGCGAGTCGTCACCCTCGACAGTAACGCGGCATTTCTCCCAAATTGGCAAGAGTTTCGCATATTGTTTGTGCGGTTCTATTTTCATCACGCAGCCCTAATAGATTTTAGCTAATAATATCACAAGCCTGATAGTTTAACAGCCTTGGCAATGTTCGCGCCTTGCGGCCATTCAACATCCACGCAATAGCCGATTGCTGTAGTTATGTGCTGGTACTTGTTCTTTTGGTCTTCTTGGAATGTTGATCCTGTTTGCAGTTGCACAGTTGCTAAACCCTTATGGCACCAAGGCGCAGTCTTTGGATTAACAAACAATGTCACCTCACCGGACGCGGTTTGTATTTTGGTTCGCACTGCGTTTTGTCGATCTTTGATCGCTGGGTGTGCATGCTTTACCTTGCGAGTGTACTTCCATCCGTGATCCTTCAGTACGCCTTCAATGTCGGTATAGTCGGATGCGTGCCCGTGTTTCTCGCCTGCCCTTCCTGCCGGATCACCATAAATTAAAACATGTTTGTTTTTATGGTCTTTGTATTTATCGACAAACTCTAGCGCCGACTGCTTACTGATAGCGCTCTCTAGCACTATCTCATCCAATAGATAAAGAATATTAGCTCTCTTAACTCCAATAGCGCTACTTAATGGCGTAAAGTTTTGGTCGTGCATCCACATAAGCTGTTCATGCGGCAAAATAACCTCTTCTGTTTCATTATGCTTTCCGTATCCCTCGTAGATTCTACCGCCTGCCGTTTCAAATGCCGCCCTGAATTCCTGATTGTACTGCTTCTCGCTCATGATCTTTTTAGCGCGAGCCGCCATTTCAGGGAATATCTCCTCAGTCATCCAGTGGAATACTTCATATTCATCACTTATGCCGGTTAGCGCTTTCTGGCATAGGTCGTAATAGTGATTTAGGCCGTCCGGCACACCCAATAGCCAGCACCACGCTTGATAATCTGGGTCGGTAGGGTTTACGGTGTTCAGTGCTGGATAGATGTTAGATTCCCATCCCCCCTCTTTGGTATCTGCGATCTCATCAATGCCGCCACCCTTCCATGGTATACCCTCAATCCTTTGCGGCTTATCCAATCCAAATACATGCAGCTCTGAGCCGTTGTTCATGTAGATAATCTGCTCAGATATGTTAGGCGCTTTGGTGTGAGTGCATGACAGCGATAGGTCTAGCAGGTCTTGCCAGAATATTTTTTTAGCTTGCGGGTTTGTGGGTGCTGCTGCGAAGTATTGGCCAACTACTCGATTGGCCTGCTTAACCAAGAATCTTTTGAAGCGCTCGGTCTTTCCGCTTCTTCGTCCTGCTGGCACCAATGGGAATCTTACTCCCCTGCCAACTGCTTCAACTAGCTTACACTGTACTGGATGGTCTTTCAGTGGATACCATCGAGCGAGCTGCTTGTCTAATCGAATGTTTCCGGTTTGCATTAGTTCGGCAGCCGATCAATTAGCTTGTTGATTGCTCCCGCCAAATCGTCTTTGGTCTCTATGACCTGCTTGTCTAGCCCTACTAGCTTAGCCTTTGACATTGTAGCGCTTACTGCTGCGCTTGATTGCGGGGTTTCTGCGCTTAATGCCGCCATGCGTGCTTCTTCAAGCTCTGCGATTAGCGAATCAACGGTAATATTGTGCTTTTGAATGATTGGGGCGCGAAGCTCTTCTAGTCTGGCCGTGATATGGCCGTTCGCAAGAAGTTCGCTTGACTTCTTATTGATCGTGCCGCCTTTCATGTTTTCGGCATCGTATGCGGTTCTATAGGCTTCACTAGCATTGCCGCACTCAATGTATGCGCGACAGAAAGCCTCTTGCTTTTCGGTTAGTCTTGCCATTATCAGCTCTGCCAATAAAGTTTGCCCCTCTGGAGCGATAGCCGCCACAGGCAGCCGTTAGACTTTATTATAGCATAGGACTATAAACAAAAAAGCCCCGCGTTTAGCGAGGCAGTGGAGTATTGTTAGGTTAACCTGCCGTAACAGTAACAGCGCCTGCCGTTGATAGCTTGGTAACTCGGTAGATTCCAGAGCCATTAATGGTTCGATGCGGGTTTGCCACTGTCAAAGTAATTGTTGCGCCACCCTCTACCAAATCAATAAATGTGCCGTTGACTTCTACCTGAATAGTGACAACCTCGGAGCCAGCCAAACCGCTAGACTTCAATCCTACCGACTGCCCTAGGCTTGGAACGCTAAAACCTTGGCTACCTGTTACCGCTGCTGATACTGAATCAATTAAAACTATACTCATGGCGCTAGCCTCGTGGTGTTTTGGATATTGTACCACAATGTAAAATCATATCAATTATGTTGCTCTGGTGCCTTTCGGCGAATAGTTGCGCAGTTAGTGCTGCTCTCACTCTGGCTTTAGACTGCTACCGCCAGATAGCTACTGCATTTTCGCGCAGTGCGATCAGGTTTTAATGGCCTGTAACATTTGTTGCGCCCTGTGCTTTTCAGGGTTACAGCCGTTTTAATTCACAACATAGATATTTTATCGCTTTAACTGCTTATTGTGTAGCGTCTTTGCAGTTCTTTACAATTGGTTTTAGGTGTTGAAAAAGCTGTTATGTTCACTTGAGTTCATCAATTGAAATCATATCAGAATATGACCCATCAATTTTTGCAAAGTAATACTCTGTGCCGCAATATTCTTCATTTCCATCGTATTGATCAAAGCCATCAACATGAACGCTGTGCTTTTTCATAAGCTCAATTAATTCTTTTTTAAATTCGTCCACTTTTATTTCTCCGTTAATTTTTATCCGCCTTCTCGCTCAACTCTAAATACTCAAGCCAAGCCCCGCGAACCATTGACTTAAACTTTACAGGGTTAGACCTTGCTGTCCTGCCCATTGAGTTTACCCCTAAGCCTAAAAAGCGCTCGCAGTCTTTAAGAGATCGCCAGCCTATGCTCTTTGCGTATTCACTTGGCTTCATCTTGCGCCTCTAAAATATCGATAAGCTCTAGCTTACAAGCACCAAAAACAGGAGATACGATTCCAAATGGAGCCTTTAAATACATTTCACATGTTGATGCGTGGCAAATAACAAAAGAATCCTTTGCCACTGCCCATGAGTAGCGGCTCATTCCGCCACCTTCACTTTTGTTTTTGCAATTCTGTACCACTGGCGGCGTGACTCATTCCATGCAAAGTATTTACCGTCTTCCTGCTTTACATCGCGAACTGTTCCGAATTGTGCAACTGTGTATAATTTATTCATCTTCTTAACTCCTGTCGGCTTAGCGTTATTGCTTACCATGTGAGTTATTATACGCGCATTTTGTATGTTCGCATGCATTATGTCGCATTTTAAGTGTAAAATTTCTTTACACTAGCATTATTCACCTGAACCGCTTCCAATCACAAACACGCTAGAGAATAGCGTCACAATCACGCCTAGATTGATAATTGCCAGCGTTACGTCACCCGCAATCAGCCCGACTACCAGCAAGCCAGCAAAAGAGCCGCCTAGCGTTGCCATGGCCGTTAAAAGTATTAATTGTGCCCTAGTCATTTCTTCTTAACCCCCGCATTCGCTATCCTTGTACGCTCTATTTCTTTGCAATTGGCGCACTGTGGCGTACCGCACACGTAATAGATTGCGTAAGCCTTGCACACTTCACACATTGTTTTTCTCATATTGCACCTCTGACTTTCCAAGATTCCCAAGCTCCATCCATGTGGGGATCGTCATAGCCGCCAAAATCGTTTCTAAGCTCGATTACAGCCGATGGAGCATCGCCCATTACGTTTAGGAACTTGGATATATACCACGACTCGAATTCTTCTCTATTCACTTTTCAGCTCCTTTTCCATCGCCTCGTAAGCGGCTAGCTCGTGCTTGAGAATCTTGATTTTTAGCTGAATTTCTTGCTCTTTAAGCAACTCAATCTCGTTATCTCTTGGCTTATCGTAGAACATAAACAATATGGCCAAACCTAAAAATGTTAAAAATGCAAATTCTTTCATCTTACGCCCCTTGTTTCTGATTTTTAAGCTTAGCAAACTCTACTTTCAGAGCCTCGTAGCGCTCAAGAGTCGCAAGAATTACATCCTTCAATCCTTCGTCAATGTCAAGCTCAGCCACTTCAAGCTCGATGTGCTGCGTGGTGTAAAAGTCTGGATTAATCATTTTGCGCCCCTGTTATGCGTTAAAAACATCTTTTTTTATATACTCTTTGTCTTTGCCATTTTTAAGCAAACAAAAAGAATGGTTTGTACATGTGTAGCTTAAAAACTTCTTATCAGACCATCCAAACGCCTCTTTGCACTTGGTTTTGAAATCCATTGCAGACTCGCTAGATTCTAATAACTGCAAAATTGACGTTCTTGAAGGCTTCATTCTGTCTTTCCCCTGTTTGTTTTTTGTAATCTACCCAAGTTTGGGGGTGAGTGTTAGCGGATTTACATAAATTTACATACTGGCAAATTTTATAAGCTCATACTGTTTTGGCTTTGGTTTAAACTTGTGTTTAATATCATCGCCTGTATTTAGGCCGCACATCTCTTTGCAGCTTGCGCACTTGCCAAAATAAGTAGCCTTGTTTCTTTTGCTGGCGGTTATCTTTTTCCCCAAGAATTTAAGGTCATTGATTTTTACAACACCGCTAGAAACAAGCTCGTTAGATTTTGAAATCCTTAAAACAGTATCAATGTAGCCTTCAACTGATATTAGTTTTTCTTGTATATCATTTAGCTTTTTTGCCTCATCGTTTTCAAGATTAAATTCACAACTAACTACCCTTAAAACGCTTTTACAATACGGTTTTATTCTTTCGTATTGTTCAAGTCCGTTTTCTAGTGTATCGCTGTAGTCTAGCGCTGAAACAGAAGTATTTATGCACACATTGTAATTAGATAGCGTTTGCAATTGCGTATCTGTCAAGTTGTGCCAGTGCTTTGTAATAATTACAATCTGCTTATTAACGCCATACAGCTTACTCAACACATAAAGCGTGTGCGCCCAATCCTCAGAAGGATCGCCGCTTGTACCCATGCGAACAAAAGGCATATCAATACGGTTTATCTTGTGTCTAATTGTTGAGGCGTGCGCATCACTATCAAAATACCGCCTTACATTTTTACCAAAATCATAGCCGTATCGCTTTGCGTATGCCGCTGCGTAACATTCACCGTAGCACCCCTTTGGATTTCTTAACAGGCCGCTTTCGCAGCCCATTATCGGGTCAATACTGTAAATACCGCGTGAGTTTTTGCTCAACGTTATTTGATGACCGTAAGCGCCCATTTTATAAGCGGCCTACTGTTGGGAAGCGGTCTTTAATTTTTGTCATATCGCCTTTGTAAGCGACAATGATTTTTTGTTCACGCTTTGGAAACTTGCGATAGTTTAAAGTTTTCTTTGCGTGGGCTAGGCGAGTAAATTCACACTCCAAGTACACAATCTTATTGTAAACGTGTAGCCCATTATCACGAAAGAAAATCTCATGCTCTGACTCACAGCAATAATAAGCGCCGTTTTTGTCGCGGCTGTCACCTGTCATAACAACAAAAAAACTGTCATCTTTTAGCGCGTCAATTGCCTTTTTGTAACCTTTGAAAAGCGTATCTCTAAACTCTTCGTAAGTTGGGAATGAGTTAAGCTCTCCTTCTGGCGGGTTACCATCATAATCAAGGTATTCTTCAACCTTGTAATATGGTGGGCACGTAAAAACCAAGTCTGGGCGCTCGTCTGGCACGTATTCAGAGCTATCGCTTTTAATCCACTTGGCGCTACCTTTTAAATCTTTGCATATCGCGTTATTAGCATCACATTGATTCTGTCTAATTTCGCTAGATATGTATTTGTAGCCATAGTCTCCAGTCACAAACCCCATTTGTACACCGCCGCCAAATGGGTTATAGACAAAATTTCCATCGGTAGGCATAAAGAAACGCAAGATAACTTCACACGCCACCGGATCAAGCACAGAGGCGTTACCGTTGAAAGACTTTCCTACCTTGTGAACCACTTCACCGTCTTCATTGATTTCATGCGAACCAAGAACAACATTAGAATAACCGTTTGTGCCCTGCCAGCATCCATCACGCGAAGCAAATTTTGGATTTGGTATATTGTGCTTAACTCCTGCCGCTTCAATTTTTTCGTTCCACTCGCGCTTAACTTTCAGCCATTTACCGCTAATAGAGTTCCACACGTTGCACATAGTAATATGAGCCAAGTATTTTAAGCGTGAATCGCCAATATCGCCGTAAACCATGTAAGCATATCCAGACATTTCTAGGTAAGTTGTAAATCCAATGCTTTGGAATAGCTTCGGTGTTTCAAACTTGCTTTTGGGGTTTGTGGTAATAAACATTGGATAACCGAAAGTATTGTTTTCGATAATCTTTTGTACCATTGCTTTGTACAAATCAAAGTCGAAAACTTCTGGGCGAATTGTTGATTGCAACAAACAAAACTCACGCGCTTCATGATTGATCTGATATGTGAAAAAACCAGATACCACCCCCATCACCTTCAAAATAATGGCTGAATGTATTTGCATGTTTTTTCGTGCTGCACGGTATGCAATTTTATCTTCGATGGCCAATACAGCTACATCGTTTTCGTAGCCAGAACCAATCACGCTAGCTACATTTTCAAATTCAATAGCTTCGTTGTTTTTGAACATATCAGTTGTTAAACTCATTTTTACACCCTTTGGATTAATAATAACTGCATCGCTAGCAGCGTTTCGCGTCTAATTTCAGCCCTGCCCGTTACTCGCTCAGTCAGTGCCCGTGTTGATATACCTAGTTCAATAGCCAGTGACTTATCTAAAATGCCCAACTCTTTGCGCAATCCGATAAACTCTAGCCACCTGTTTTCCTTATCGCTAAATGTGCTTAGCTGTTGCATTGTTTCACCCTGTTAGCCTTTTGTAATTATGTTTAACCTTTCTTTACGTTCACTTAATAACCCCGTCTCGAATCAAAACGGCTCGCTTTAAATCGCTTACTACGTCACCCCCACGGATGCACCACATACCGTCAAATGTAGGCTCTATGTCGTGGTACAAGCTTGGCTTTTTCTTGTACTCTTTCATTTGTTGCTCGTGCATGGTTTTCTCCTTAGTCGAATTTTCGAGATTTCCCGCCAGCTAAAGGCTCATCTTCTTTGTAGTAAAAATCAGCCGATAAGTTTTTGAATCTGCAAAACTGCAACTCAGTGGCTAAAATATCTTTTCCAATCTCGCCGTTTCTGAACTTGGTAGTAATCAGTTCGGCCATTCCTTTGTTGACCGTTTTGTCGTTGTAAACTTCTTCGCGGTAAATGAACGTAATAATGTCCGCGTCTTGTTCAATCTGCCCAGACTCGCGCAAGTCAGAGTTATTGGGGCGCTTGTCTCCACGTTCTTCGCACTTCCTAGAAAGCTGGCTTAATGCGATTACAGGAGCCTTAACAGTCTTGGCCATGACTTTTAGCTGGCGCGATATTTGGCTCACCTCGTCAAATCGGCTGTTACTCTTTACGGTCATCAGTTGAAGGTAATCAATAACGATCAATCCTAGATTGCCGTTTCTGGCGTATTTTCTCGCAATCGCTAAAGCTCGGTTTACGTCAATTGCGGGGATGTCGATAATGTGAATCTTTTGGTTCATTAGCGTTTTAACGCCATTGGCAATATTGCCTATCTCCATTTTTGTATCAGCATCGCGCAACTTTTGGTAGGAGGTCGCAGCAGCAGCCGACAACATCCGCATGACCAATTGCTCTTTGCTCATCTCAAGGCTAAAGACTAGAACGTCTTTCCCATGCAAAGCCACATTATTTACAATATTTAACGCTAGAGCCGTTTTTCCCATCGCTGGGCGCGCAGCTAAAATCCACAAATCAGTTTCTTCAATTCCCATAAAGCGATCGTCTAGCGCTTTAAAGCCTGTTTTTAGCCCTGCCTTTCCTAGCCCTTGCTGTTTATCCTCCATTTGCTTAATCAAGCCCTTAAGCATCTCCTGAATGCCTAGATAGCCTAGATCGTCTTTGCGCTCCAATGCTGCTAGTTCAGAGTGTAAAGCGTTGAGCTTTTCGTCAACATCGCCATCACTTTCACCAAGCTCATAGATACGTTGTCCGGCCTCGGATATTTTGCGCTCCATGGCTCTATCAGCAATCACCCGCGCATAGCTCAAAATGTTTGCCGCGCCTGGGGTGTTGTTTGCTATCTCGACCAAGTAGCCAATGCCGCCAATTTGCTCGAGCGTGCCATCCTCATACATTTTTTCTGCCAGCGTAACAACGTCAATTACTTTGCTGCTGTTTGCCATTGCCACCATTGCGCCAAAAATAGCTTGATGGTCGATATTGTAAAAATCCTCATGCGCGATAACTTCGGTAACGTCATCTAGTTTTTTGTTATCCAGTAACAAGCCGCCAATTACTGATTGCTCTGCCTCGATTGAAAATCTCATTACTATTCGCCTTTTTTGTTATTCATTGCGGTCATTGCCTGTTGTCCGCGTGTTGTTAATTTGTACTCGCCATTTTCAATCCACCAAAGCGCGTAATAGTTTTTGCGGACAAAGTTTCTAAAGTGTGCCCGCCAATCTTTTTGTTTCTTGTCCTTTGCCATGAATTCAGCTTTGAACTCTACCCAAGTTATTCGCAGGTAGTCGCTAGGTATTCCCGCCTCGGATGCGTATTCAAAAATAGGGTCGTTTTCTTCAATGGCTGATTCGTTTAAATCTTTCAAAGAATTAATCCAAGATGAAAACGTAACCAGTGGCTTGCCGCTGGTATTCTTTTTAATTGGTTCTTGGTTAATGGTTATTGGTTTATGGTTATTGGTTAGTTCAACGTTTGCTGAACACTCGTTCAACACCTGTTCAACGTCTGTTGATTTTTGCCTAGCTTCTGCTGATTTTTTGCCCGCATTTGATCGTTTTTCCTGTTTTTGATGATAGTCAGCAATATCTGAATCAATGCGGCCATGATGCCAATAGTCGCCATCTTTGGTAAAATAGCGGTTTAAAACATATTCAACTTCTTGCAAGTTATCGCGCAAACCGATCAAGCGAGCAACATCCGATGAACACCCGTTGAACGCATGTTCAGCTAAATAGTATTCGTCAATTAATCGTCTATAGGCCAAGTCCTCAATGAGAGACAAGCCTTTTGTGTGTGATGAGTAGTCGCCAATATTGAACTGATAATAGTGCATGGCTAAATACTCAAATACAGGTATTGTAAGAAGCTGCGAACGGCTAGTTTTTTGTTCTTAGCGTACTTAATGTTGTTTGCTGCTCGGTCTGCTTTTTCTTGTAACTCTTGGCAACGTTTTATTTGTTCTTCGGTCTTGTATGGGTATTTCATAAAAATTATCCATAAAAAAAGAGCTTTCGGAGCTGGGTGGAAGATGAATAGCGCGAAACAGCCAACACGCTAATCAAACCAGCTTCGAAAACTCTTTAGTAATTTGGTGTTTTTGTAGCCCCTACCTTCCACAGTAGGTGTGGCATATCCTCAAAGGAAACTGCAGCCACGTTTTTATTTTAGCTCATCGGGGGAGGTTTGCAAGATCTTTATGAAATATTTGCAGCCATCTTCATCAAAATTTAAACCAGTGAAGTAAGATTGCCTGTACTCGCTCGGCTTGGCTTGCGATCGGTAGCACTCGCTAAACTTCGGGCACTCATTTTGATTGCACATTGCTATATCGACCATCATTTTCACCTAGTTTAAAATACTCAACTATCGCAGCTATTTGAGCCTGCGCCCATTGTTCGTAACTCACTTTTTAATCTCTCTCAGTTTTACAACTTCTTTGCTGTAGTAATCAAGCTGCTCTTGATACCATAGCGCACTTCGTTTTATCGCGTCTTTGCCGTGGCGCATCATATCGTTAAACGCTTCCAGCCCTATTTCTAGCTTCAACTTTTCGCAGAAGTCATAGTGCATTCCGCCGTAATTAATATTACATGAGTAGCACTGGGGGCGGACTGCGCGCTCGTCAAAGTACAAGTTCTTATAGGCTCCCTTAGGTACACAGTGTCCGCCTTGACAGTTTATAGTTCCGATCTTGATAGCAGAATCGCAGGTGTAGCACTGGCACCATTCACCATCGGCGCTATGCACTAACTTCTGGTGCAAACTAAATATAGGCCATAGCTCTTTTTTCAGCTTAGCAGCCGTTTTAGGCTTCTTTACTTTGGGCTTTGCTTTACCCCTTAGATTACCGCTTGCTTCGGCGTGATCAAGCTCACAAGCAGCACAACAATACTTTGTAAGCGATAGCCCCTTGCGTACTGGCGTAAATAGCTGTCTGCAAGCTGGACTAAGGCATTTTCTCGGCTTTGGCACTCTGTTCATGCTTTAACCTCATAAACGTCATAACCAAAACTCGGAATTGTATTTTTCATCCGGTACGCGTCAGAATGGCGACCAGATAACTCGCACTCAAGCGTAAACTTTTCTATCGCGTCATTCATGTTATTGAAAAACTCCTCGCTAATGACTTCTAGCTCCTCGCTCAACTCTTTTAACGTTAGCGGGTTTTCGCATTCAACCTCAATATCAGCGCGACCGTAGATTGGCATTTTACCATATAGCTTAACCAGCATCTTGCATGGGAATTCCGGCAAGGCCATTACCTTGCGTATAGTTGGAACGGAACCCTTGCCGCGTACAGACATGAATAGTCTCATTTTTGCGCCTCTGGATATGCTGAATACTGTTCAATGCCTTCAATATCTGCAAAATACACGCCTGATTCTGTGTACTTTTCAATGATTTTTTTGATGTATTCTGTGCCTTGCTTAATGTTCATAATGCTGGATACGCTTATCAAGTCCATGGATCGCAGCTTTTTCTCATAATCGAGGCCACGGATTACAACGTCATAAACTTCTGCAAATTGAGCGCTGTCTCTGCGCAGTATGCGGCAACCGATCAATAACTTGCATTCCCGCCTTGCGTGCCTCTCATCTCCTCCAAATAGCGTTTTGGCTATTCTGGTATAGATGTGGAAGTAAAGCTTATTCTGTGCTGCTGTACGGCGTTTTAAAGCCTCTTTCTCTGAATACTCCTGAACAATAATTTCTGCTGATTTTCCAGATTCAAGAATTTCTATTACCTTTTTTGCCGCCTCTGCAACCTTAGGATTAACGGCAACCATCCCATCAACCAATAAACTAAGCATTTTTAAACTCTGGCAGTATCTCGCCGCCTATGTGTAGGTCGCCGATTCGCTTTTGTGGTTCAGGCTCACCCCACTCCAACCCTTCGATCCACTTATTAAACGCTCGCTCTGCGCCTTCATCGTCATACGTCAACCCATTGCGCAATGACTCTAGGCTTGACTTTGCGTCTGCGTAAACGTCCTGCGCCATGTGTCTAGCAATATACTCACACTCGAATACATCACGCGGATTTAGTTGTTTATCTGTCATTTCTGCACCAAAGTAGTGAAAATTACTAATTATTTCCGGAGTTATATAGCGTGTACTGCTTAATTACACTGTTAGCTGTAGTGCGCCGCCCAAATTGGCTTAAATAGTTCTTTGCACTTTTCGGAATCTAAATGACCTTTAAAAATCACTTCAATATCTGTATTCCAAAAATTGCCTTTTTTGTCGGTACACTTAACAAAATACTGTGTGTGCCCAAGCCCAAAGGCGCTTTGAGTATTTTTAGTAACTTTCTGGCAAAAATATGCATGACGCCTTGGGTTTTCTTCTCCCGCGCAAACATTGGTAATTTCATCACCAAATTCCATTGTTTTTATTCGTTCCTTGGCAGCACTTTTAACTGCTATTCGTTCGTGCATTCCCATAATATGTACTCCGTTGTGTTTCAGCTAACAAGCAGTTGCACGCGATGCGGCAAGAGCTTATAAATTAATTAATTGTTAAACGGCACGCGTGAACGTGGGCGTTATGCTTGTGAAAAATGCCGCTTCATTTGGTGGTAACTACCTTGGTTTAA
>ERZ869921.442-NODE-442-length-26150-cov-12.380494_pt1 | contig 26150 bp, 31 predicted proteins | sample MGYA00579310_ERZ869921 | MGnify/ENA primary metagenome ERZ869921 (study PRJEB32216, sample SAMN09231816) | wastewater metagenome | place: USA: Maryland | collected 2016-06-21 | study: EMG produced TPA metagenomics assembly of the PRJNA472060 data set (Reclaimed... | reverse complement strand
CTAATGTCGCATTACCAATCGTACCAGTTACACCATCCCAAATTAGTAGCTCTCCATCTACTGGCTGCGGCAACAAACCAACCAACGATCCTGATAATGTAGCTGGAAATTTTAAAGACCTTTCAGCAGCATTAACCAATTGCTGATCGCGTATAGCCGCCCTGTCAAATCCAGACTCAATAGTATCTGCTGGAAACGCTTGGTTTTCCACATAATCATCTTCTTGTGTATATGGTAAATCAAGCTCTATTGTAACGCGGTATCCTGTGGCTGGAGCCGACATAAATGTAATACTGCCAGTATCGCCGTTTCCACCTGTTACAGAGTAATCCGTGTCCAAAACTTGGGGGTCGTTGGCTCCTGTAGAAATAAGCGTCAACGTAACCAAAAGATTGGAGCTTTCAAAGAAAACGTAAGGGAAGGCAAAGGTCGTTGTGACGCTGTTGCCGTTGTATTGAATTGGTGCGTATGTGGTTGATATGGTCATGGTTTATACTACCTTTTTAATCGTCTGTTAGCAATTCGTTTTTGATAAGTGGCTTTACTAATGGTATGGGTAAAACATCTAACATATTCTTTGCCCAAGTGTCGTCAAATTCTGCTTCTTTGTTTGGATCAATAGCTTGTGTTACTGGTTTTACGGCTCCAAAAACATCAGTAATAGTTGAACCCAACGGCCCCATAAATGTATCAACTGGCCTATTTATTTCAGAAAACTTAGCGCCTCCAGATTCTAGGTCTAGCATTGTATTTGCAAGCCAATGTCCGCCGTAATCTGGAAGTACACCAAATATTCCAGAGTTGGTAATTCCAGCATAAATAATTTCGTCGGCGTCTGTCGGCGGTTTATTGCCACGCGCTATTTCAGCAAGCATATAAGACATTGAACTAAAACCAACAAACGCAGCCAAAGACATCATGCTTTTTGCATCCGTTCTTTGTAATGCAGATAGCCCATAGATTTGCCCAGCAGTTACAGACCATGATTTAAATTGGGTTAGCATATTAAATGCTGGAACATGAAAGGCGTGTGGAACATCGCCAGTTTGAGGGTTAAGAGATACGCGCATATTGTCACGCAAGAGTAAAAGCTCTATAGCGTCTTTGGCGCTTGTATCTTCCCACTTCTCTGTACCAAAGCGGAATATGCCATCAACCGTTTCGCCATGTTGTTTGGCGTATTTGAGCATAGTTTTGGCTTGTGCCTTGGTCGATATGCCGAGGAACGCCAAGTCAACTTTTCTGGCTTCACTTATTGTTCCATCAACTAATTCTTCTAAACTGTTTTTAATCAATCCTTGTTGTGCCAAAGATATAGATTTGCGTGTTAAATGATCGGCAGCAACTCCGCCTGACCAATATTGCATTTTGTTTGAAAGCCATTGTGAGGACTTGGCCGCATTTGCAAATTTACCGCCACCACGAATTTCACTAATTGCCAATGAATCTACCAGTTCATCACCAAGAGTTGAATGTAAGGCTGTGTTCAAAGCATAGCTTAATGATTCTGCATCACGAGTTGCCATATTTCTAACTTCTGGTGATACAGCCATTTTAGCCAATGTTTCGGTGTATCTTTTTAATCCAGAAAAATGGCGAGTCATAACAATAGCTCCAAGCTCATTAAGCTGTGCCAACACTCTTGCTCCCAACTTGGTAGCAGATATGTAGTTTCTAGCCGTTGTAATAACATTAAGCATATCGCTACCAGCCAAGTCTGTGAACTTAGCGATGTGCTGCCCAGTCACATGGTCAAAACCTTTTTCAAGTCGCTCAACTGCCTTTGCATGTTCTGTATTTAGTTTCTTGACCAATTTATCATCTTTGGCAGAAAACGCCTGTGCAATTTTATCAAGCATTTTGTCTTCATAATCATTGATAAATTGTTTAGGTGTGGATTCTCCAAACTTTTTATGTGAAGCATAATAGGGCGACACTTCATCTGAATATATTTTTGCCAATTTTACTGGATTTACTTCAATAAACTCGGCAAATTCTTCTATGTTAAAAACACGCTCTTTAAATCTATTTGGAATACTTTTACCAAAAAATGGAGATATGGCATCACCTCTGTTAATTTTTCCAGTAACCATTTTGGTTGCGTATAACTTGGCTTGGTTGGCAATATCTTCATCAGCCATTTCAGCAAACGAGCGTATCAATCGTTCTTCTTCTATCAATCGTTCTTCACGGCCAACAATTTTGTTAAGGCGCTCTCCGCTTGATTTTGTTTTTGTTTTTTCTATAGCGCTTAGTTTGGAACGAATATCGGCCAAGTCTTGCTCTAAGCCAGCTTTAGCTCTAACAAATCCACGCTGTAACTTTTCAACCAAACCATCAAAGTTTTTTGCCAGCTTATCAGGGCGCCAAATCATAGGAACACCAAAATCAGCGCGTTCATTAAAGTCTGGGTTGTCTTTCATTTTATCGCGCCAAGACGAATAAAATTCCCTGTTTTTCTTAGCAATAAAAGCGGATGCGGTGTTATCATCTAGCGTGTCGTCCATGCGTGAAGCGCGTATTGCAGCTTCCGTCATTACGTCTTCATCGACAACATTTCCAGCTTTAATAAAGTCACGAACCTCTCTATCCATTTTCTGGATTTGAGCATTACCTCTTGAACGCTCTAGCCCAGCAAGCTCTATAAATGATTCAGTTCTTTGATTACCTTTAATATCTCCAACTGTCATAAGGTTACGGCCAAAAAACTCATCACCTATAACACGAGTTGTGTCGTCAAATGATGTTTGCATCCATTGTTTTGGGGCAAAATACCGTGTTGCCCAAGCTCCAGTTCTTGCGGCTTTACCAAACACCAAAGAATCCTCTGGCGATTTTTCAACAGTGGCCGCAGAAAGAGATTGGGCGCGAGGATAAAGCGTATCAGCGTCGTCAATAACTTGCCTTGAAAATTGGTGAAAATCTTTGTTTTTAGAAACAATATTTTTTGTGCGTAGGTTTCCCCATACATCAACGCCCTTGCCCAGAACGCCGCCAATAACGCCAGCAGCCGCAACTGTAACCAAGCTGTCTTGTAGGCTAACCGTATCGCTGACATCAGACGCTTGCTGTATGGCTACAGAAGCTCCAGCAGCAGCGGCTCCTGAAACGGCCAAAGCTTTGTATGAAGCAACTCCCTTAGCAAGCGCCTTAGCCGCGCCAAAACCGAAATATGTTGTGGGGTCTGTGGCCACTTGTGCAACAAAAGAACCAGTATAACCAGCTAATCCATTATCAGCCACAGCTTTTGCCGCTTCGTTTTCGTAATCATAAACTTCTTTCCATTTGTAATATTGGTCAAAGTTTGTCATGTCCTGAATTTGTTCAAAATCTTCTGGAGCATGATTGTTTGATTTCCATACATCAAATGGATTAAATTGAGAGTCAATTTTTTCAAGGCCATCATTCTTATCATACGCACGCATGAGGTCGTCAGCGTAATAAGATAATGCAACACCAGCTTTTTTAGGCAATGTAAGGTCTGTTAATGCGGCCAAATAACTTCTGTTTGGTTTTTCTGGCTCTTGTTTTGCAACGACGTCGCCAACAGGATATTTATATTTAGCCTGGGGCGCTTCTGTTAAATTTAGGTCAATGTAATATTCATCAGCCATTATTTAAATCTCATAAAATATTCTGGATCAGAAGAATTTGGTTGGGTATTTACTTTTTTCTTCATTTCTGGATTTTCAAATACGCGCAATGGTTGACCAGTTTCTTTATCAAAGACAGCCATAGGCGGCTCCTTTTCATTGTAATAAAGATAAATACCAAAAGATGGTTTTTCCCCAGCAGCCATTAAGCGTCTGGTTTCTCTATCTGCTATCGGCGCAACCTTTTGTCCTGCTGGCAATGCGCCAATCTTTTTCTCATAAAAAGAACGTGTTGCGCCAACCCAAGATTCTTCATCAAATTTTGAATAATTTGTAGCTGGGTCTTTAACGGTTAAACCATCAAACTTTTTATATGTTTCATTTATTTTATTTTTAGCAAGCTTGGCTGCTTCATCTGCCGTTGATCCAGCAGAACGATATTGAGCATAAGTATCAACAAAGTCAGCCTGTGACATTTTTGGTATTTCAACATTAAATGATTGGTCGCCTAATTTTTGGTTTACCAATATTTTTCTAGCTTCGGACGATGATGTATCATATATTTTCTTTCTTTCATCATCCCCAATATCAGCATACACAGACTGAATTGCTTTACGCTGCTCCATACCAGATTCAATGCGAGAAGTTACCAATTCAGCCTTGGCTATTGTTTCTTTTGTCAATCCGTTCATGTTAACCTTAGCGCCTTGCTTACTTGATGCGGCAACAATACGAGCTGTAGATGCTGCTGTAGCAATATCAGATTCAGTCATTATTTCAGGCGTCATATTTAAAAACGACGATGATTGCATAACAATTTGTGTCGGAAGTTTTCCAGTAAGGACTGACGCTTCTATTGTTGATTGCTCATATTGAGCCTCATCTATTTGACCTGACGACAATGCTTTTGATATTTTTTCTTGATAAAATAAATCAACAGATTCTTGAGATGGCGCTGCGGTTTCTGTTGGATTTGTTATGTATTTCTCAACGGCTGTGACTGTGCCAAGTTTTGCGACATCAGCCATGGCAGCGCCGCGCATAGAAAGGTATGTGTCAACATCCAATACGTCTTTAGATTTTTCAACTTCATCCAAAACTTTTTGTGGATTGTCTGCGTTGTTTTGAGCAACCAAAGTAAGCCTGTCAGCTTCCGCGCCGCCAATAGCATTACGAAGTCGTTGTTTGCCTTCATCACCATTTATAACACCTGTAGCCGATAAACCAGCAACAGTACCAGACATAGCTTTTAGCGCAGCTTCTCGCTTCCCAACATCGTCGCCAGCCAAAGCATATTCACGTTTAAGCAAATCAAGGCGGTTGTTTGCCGCGTTTGCAGCATCGCTCCGACGACGCGACGATGCAGACTCGCGGATGCGCAAAATATTATTTAATCCATCAGCTTGATATTCTGCCAAAGCACGCGCCTTTGTATTACCAGATTCATCAACATCAAACGCAGAACCAAACTGCTTAATCGCTTCGTCGTGCGCTTTTTGATATTCAGCCTCTGCACTAGCATAAGAACCGCCATTTTTAATGCGCTCCTGTAAATCAAACATGGCCTTGCTCATAGCCATTTTAATGCTTGTGTCAGCTTGGAATATAGCTGTTTTCTTTGATTCTTCTTGTTCTTTTAATTTGTCCTGATATACGCCTTCAAGGGTGTCAGCCAAACCAGACAAATTATTAGTACGAACGTCCGCAATTTGACTGAATTGTGGTGCGCTTGGCGCTCCGACTTGTTGTTCGTAACGTGGAATTTTCATGTTAATATCCGCTTAAAAGACTAGAGCCATAATTTAAGTATGGCCCAGTTGGTGATTTGCTAAATGCCCTACCTACAGATTGACCAGCTCCTGCACCAGCACTCTTAACCGAAGGCGCTTGATATAAGCTGCTTGCCGCGCCAGTAATACCAGAAATCAACGACGACTTAGCTGCGCTCTTAAATTCGGCTTTTTGCACAGCAGCATTGTAGCGGATGTTTTCCTGCGTCAACTTGCTATCATAATCCAACATTAGCCTATCCATAAGCTGCTGATTGGTGTTGTCCTCAAACAGCGTATCAAACGAACCAAGCGTAGCTCCAGAGCCAGCCGCGGCCACGGTAGCCTTGCCCATCTCTATCTCTTGCTGACGCTTTAAATTCTTTTGCTTAATAGCGAGCGTATTTTGCTCATTTGTAATATTAACTTTAGCAGCTTGTGATGCTGCTTTGGCCATTGCATTGTTTTGCTGGTATCCTTGGATACCTTGCACAACAGAAACTCCAGCCATAATAAAAGGAAGTGCGGTAGCCATTATATTTTTATCCAGTGTTCCAAATTATCCCCTTCGTCACGAACAAAACTAAATCCAGCCAACTTCATCATTCGACGACTATTCGGAAAGTCTTTTCGTATTATATGATGAATTGAACTATATTTCAATAAGGATAAGTAATTATTCAAATAATTAAAAACAAGTACTAAGTGCGATGGGCGTATGTTATTGCCGAATAGTGTCCAAAGGTAGTATTGACCATCCTTTATATCAATCAATCCGCACGCCAATACTGCTTTCTTACTCTCATAAAACATGGCTTGGTGTGCTGGAAAACCATGTCTAAATATCTTTTGGGTTTCTAATTTTTCTTCAAACTGTATGGGATGCGGCTTAAATTTAGACAAGTTCCAAGCATTTAAGGGTTTAACCGTTAATTGTGAGTTTTTGGGCAATGTAGTTTACCGTAATATTTGTTGGCCAGATATGAGATAGGTTAAGAACACCTTCTTTATCATAATCTAACGGCGGCTCTCTGGTCAATATACCATTGTAAAGAGACGGGCCTTCATTTAGGTTTTCAGTACCGCCCCCAAACGGCACGACCTCAATCACGGAATTACCTTCATTCCCAAGCCGCAATCCAATTGTATTGGTTAAATATATATTAACTTCGTGCGTGCGCCGTGTACGCCCAGCAATTGTTCCAAGGCTTTTTAATTCAACAGGTAGGGTTCGCAACTCCGCCGAGTACCCAAAACCAGCATGAATAACGCTGGCGAAGTCATCAAGGCTGAATCCGCCCGCTGTAACAACCTTATCGCCAGCGTAGTACCCATCGGCGCACACGCTAACAGTTTCGCCGTTAAGCCTTGCCAGCCCCGTTACGTCCATTGTGGCAACGCTCCAATCGCCAGATGGGATGGTGGACGTGTTAGGGAAGGCAACCGTAATGTTGGCCGTAACCACGGTTCCGCTTGTAAAGCCCGTAATCAGGGCGCGTGAATTGCCGTACCGTATCTGGTCGCCAACCATGCCCGCCGTAAATACGCTCGAACCAGCCGTGAATGTCACGCCGCTACCAGTCGTCGCGCTTGGCGTAAGTGTTGCAGCCAGTCGCCCGTCATACGTCGCCCCACTATCGACAAAAAACGCGGAATCCTTACCGTCGATTTCTGGGGCAAAATAGTCTGTTATGTACTCAATCGTTTTGACCGTACTTCCACCTATCGTGCGCGACACGATAAGCCACAAATCGTCCCCGCTTCCATCTGGCTTGGGTATGCACGCAACGCGCTTAACGGCAGCGTCCCTACCGCCCAATGTATGCCTATGCCATCCCTCGACTTGTTGGGTTCTTTCATAGGAAAAGCCAATGAGTTTGCCATCTTCGCGTACGCACCAAAGCGTAGGGTCTGGTTCATCCTGAAAGTCGCAATCAACAATCCCAGATTGGGTTATATGGTCATTAAAAATAGTAATATCACGGCTAATGTAGCTATCAATTCCAAAGTCATAGTTTAGCTCCCTGACCTTTAATCCAGACTTTGAGACGTACAGAATAGCGTTTCCAACCCGATGGGCGCGAACATTGCCACGAGAGCCAATCTTGGTTTCGCGTTTGATTGTCACGTTGCTAGGGGTCACAGGCGCGTAAGACGATGCCGTTCCTCCCGTCATGGAGTGTTCCGCACCGCTCGTACCAATCATTAAAATACGCCCAGAAGAAAGCCACTCAATAGCGTTCACCTGATCGTCACCAATTGTATAAACAAAGCCATTACTATCAACCACAGTTCCAGATGCGTTTGTCGGAGACATACTGACGCTATCGCTAAAAGCACCAGTTTCAGATGCAAACAATGTTGCTGGATAAGATGCTGTGTTCGCCATGATAAAGCGCTGTTCATATATCGTCCCTACTGCTGGCCATCCAAGAGATCCGCCAAAATATGATAGGTTCCATGTAGTAACTGCACCTGTAGCAACAACAGTTTTATCAACGGTAGCACTCACAGCCGTAGAGCTTGTGAAGCCCGTTATGGTCATATATCCCCATTCATTTGCACCCTGCTTCATTCGTATTTTGCGTCCAACGTCACCAGCAACAAACAACGCAGAGCTTGCCGTTACTGTAATAGCACCGGTAGCGGCAGAGGGTGTAAGAGTTATTGATGTAGCATTTGTGGATAAATAAGGTCCATCTATAAAATTCAAACTAGCTATTGTCCAAGATGTATCGCTGGTGCGGGTAATAACCCGCGTTTGATAATCTTTATGGAACACATACAATCGGTCATAAGATTGAACAAACTTAAGTTCATTCAAAACACTTTCTGGCCATGGAGTCGTTAATTCGTATGGCGTACTTGGGGCTGATTCAACTTGACCACGATTGCGGTAAAATCGAAAATATAAATCACCAGCTTCAATAATATAGTTTTGGACAGTAGAAAATCTAAATGGAATAAGAATTGTTTGATCTGCACTATCTTTAACATCAGCAACATAATATGTGCCATTGCGCTTTGTAATAGCCCCTTGGGGGAATGGAATAAAGTTTGTTGAAGATTTTAGCGCATTATAATAGGCATCCAAATCAAGACGACCAATAATGCGTGGGGATAGCTCACCACGGTTAAAAACGGACTGAATAACATTGACCATTTGTCCCATTAGTTATGCGCCATAATTAGAACTTCGGAAATAAATTTAGAGCTATCTTGTTCGGTTGCGCCAACGTGTGCGGCACGGAGGATAAGCTCACGCGAATCTGCCTTTAATGCGCCTTTTAAGCTTTCCGAATTTGTTAGAGGTATGCAAAGCTCGTGCGCTATGCGTGTGGCCAAAGCTTCGGAAAATATGGGGTCAAACAAATTTGGGTCTTCAACACGTTGAAGCCCTACAATATTAAGGACATTTGTATCTGCTAATATTTTATCACCCTCAACGCTCCAGCGACCATAGCTGTAAAAATACTCATCATCGGGAACCACAACACGAATACAGTCTGTTGGCATTTGAAAATAATATCCACCATTAAACAAAGGTTCGGTGACAAGAGGGGCAAGCTGATATTGCTTGCGAGCAAAGCGCCAAAGATGGGAGCGAATGAGGCTATCCCTTATTGGTTCGTAAAATATAGATAAATGGCGAGCCGCCTTGGTATCATCATTTAATGATGTAATAAAAGATTCGGAGCCAACCTTAGCCAAAGCCATATTGCAAATTTGTACTACACTGTTTGCCATTTTGATTCCTTATAAAAAAAGAACTATAGCTAGTAAACCCAACCACTACGCAGGTTGCGCGACGATTAGACCTTGGTGCGAGGTCTAGTCAACTACATAGAACAATGACAATGTTAGCGTACCAGAAGCAGGAAGCGCAGCGCCGCCTGTTGTAGCTATGATTTGCTCTTGAGCTGTCAAAGCCACGTTCAAACCAGCAGTAACGCCGAACACCAAAGGAACATCAGTAGTTGTGTAGGCTGCAAGAGCCTTGTACTTAGCTGTTGTTCCAGTGATACCGATAGATACGGTAGCTGAACCAGTCGAAGCAGATGTCGTCAATGTTCCGTAAAGAACACGGGCGCCAACTGGAAGATAACCACCGCCGAACACAAGTGTCGAACCAGACGCTTGTGATGCGTAGGTAATGCTGTCCGTCAAACAACGAACAACACCACCATGGGCAGATGGGGAAGCTTTAACAGGTGGATTCGTGTTGAATACATCTGTAGCTGTGGTTGCGTAAAAAGTAGCCATAATATAGTTCTCCTATTGTTAAATTGATTAAGAAGCCAAGCACTTGATTTCGACAACTTTATCATTTTCAAGGCGTGTTCCAGCCATAGAAAGTGATAGGTAAGCTTGCCATGGTTGGCCGCGCTTATCTTTACGTTGAGAAATATCAAATGTTGGGTTTTTAGCAATACCTAGTGCCATGCCTGATTTGTGCCATGCGAAGCAACGACGGTATCCAGAGCCATCGGTTGGAAGGCGTGTAGATTTAATAAACTTAAATCCAACCAAACCATCAACTTTACCTGTTTCCAAAGAACGGCTTGTAATGAAGTCAGAGCTTGTGGCTTCTGCTGTTGCAAGCAATTTCGAGTGGTTTACAGGATCCATAACGATGTAACGGTCTTCCATTGCTACGTCATTCTCATCAAGAATACCAGCAGCTTCAATCAACTTGGAAATCGTCAAGTTAGAGTTACCAGAACCAGTACCGTAAGCCCATGAGTTAATGGCAACTGTTTCTGTCAAAGAAGATGTGCCAGAGCCAGTTTTTCCAGTTTTCATGTCAGCGTACAATGAAGCAATGATGATATCATCAACTTTGCGGTTCATTTGTGCGGCTTGTGCTTGAACGATTGAAGATGTTGGGTCGATTAACATTTTTAGTTTGTCGAACGAATCAACGAATTGGCTGAAATCGTAGTCAAGCATATCAACGGCGCGACGCTCAAATAGAGTGTCTGTTGGGTTGATATCTTCAAAGCGTGTGGTGACTTGGTTCATGTCGCCATTTTCGCCGTATAATTCAAAGTAATGGCGTTCGCCAGCCACGTTTTCAACACGGACAGCTTCGCGCAACTTGCTTTGTGTTTGTTGCGCCATCATTTGTACGGTAGAGCCATACTCCTGAATAAACGAGGTTGTTGGGTTTGTAAAAGACATTTTTGTTCTCCTAAAAAGACAAATGAAAACGATGTAATGACACCATGTCATACATCACGTTTGTTTCCAGAATTGTCCTTCTAGGATTTTGCGGGATTCGCTTTGGAGTTGTCCCTACCAGATGGATTCCGATAATTGTTTTGCGTCAGGATTCCAAGCGGAGTTGTCCCGACGCAACCATAATAATTTATTTTAAATAACCTGTCAACACCTATTCAGGATACGCGAACTTAAACAAGTCAGAGCGTTTTTTCATCACAAATTCATGTTGTGGGTGTGATTTATCCAACATAGCGTTAATGTTGTTTTGGTCTGAATTAAACTTAGCCAATTCCATTTGCGCTTCTGCTGGAGCAAGTTTACCATGATTAACAGAGCCGTTTGACAAAACCATACCTTCGGATGTTTTCTCGCCAATAGCAACAAACGCTTTAATAATAGCGGGATGTTCAAACATTGTTGGATTTTCTTTGATAACATCAGTCAGCCCAAAAGATTCAACGGCTTTCTTGGCAAAATTAAGTTTATCGTCGTATGCCGCACCAAACTCTTTTTTAACTTCTGCTTGCCATTGTCCAATTTGTTGTTCTTGTTGCTCTGCCATAAGTTTTTGGCCAGTAACAGATTCATTGACAAATTCGGAAATCATTGAGTTAAAAGCCGATTTAGACACACCATTCTTATGAGCAATGTCGGCATACTTACCCAATACTTCGGGCGGAAGCACTTCTTTGTATTGCTCGATGTCATAGCCCTTGGTATCGGCTGGGCGCCCCAGCTTATCCCAGATAGGAGCCATAGCTTCTGGCGTGTTTTCTTTTGGCATCGCCAATATCTGGTTTTTATCCATACCGACCAATTTGGCTGCATTGGCGTATGATTTGGCCACACCGCCCCAATCATCAAAGTTGGCAAAAATAGGGTCTGCGCGAAATTCCTCTGGAAGCGATTGAATAAACTGATCGCGTGGTGATGTCGTTGTTGTCGCATCTGCTGCTGTTGTTGTCGTCGTCGTGTCCGTAGTAGTTGTATCGGTTGTATTACTGTCTGTCATATTGCACCTCTATTTGACTGTCTTCACGTTGTTTAAAAAACTTCTCTAAATCATAATTTACTTTTTCTAGGATGAAAAGCATAACATTTCTTTGACCCTCACGAAACTCCATATCACCATCAACATCGTCTTTTTTGCGCGTGGCTCCCATCATGTGAAAGCGATTGCACATATCTATGAGAACAAGTTTTCCAGAGGGCGTGTCAAATGTTTCTTTATAAAGTTTAATATAATCAATTTGCGTTACTTTTTTCTTAGACACCTTGTAAATCCTTATATGCTCCTGCTACGTTTCCAGCCGATTTAGAAAGCGTTTCAGCTTGCTGTGCTTGCACCATTGCGTTTTGTTGTTCGGCTTCTGCTTGATTCATTTCTTCTACTTGTTCGTCAGTACGAATATAAGCAATTGGCCATGCGTATGTATTTAGCATTTGGTCTTTGCCAATAGCATCGGCATTGATACGTTTGGCAACGGCTGGGTCAAACTGCGCCAATTGAGCCATCACTGTTAAGCCCTGCAACACTGCCTGTGACGAGTTTGCACGCTGGGCTATAGACATAGGCGATGTGTATTCAATCGACACATCCATGCCCTGTAGCTCGACTGGAGGGCGTGGCAATAAGCCATTATCCAAAGCCAACATAAGCGTGCGCTTAATCAACGGAGACAAAAATTCCGAATGAAGCCGTGACAACATTGGCGACATAATGCGTTGTGCTTCTTGGCTACGTTGCATAACCTCAACCGTCGTCATGCGGTCAACTTCGGGCAAATTCATCCAATCCACAAAATACATTTTATTGATAAGGCCACGTTTATATTCCATGACATTTTCAAAATAATTTGGTTGAAATCCGTTTTGCCAAAATTCAGGCTTGCCAAGATCAGGGTTGTAAAAATTGATACCAGCGGGATCAAGGCGCATGGGAAGAATAAGACCTTCGGCGGGAGCCAGAACTGGTGGGTCAATATTCTTCGAGGCAGCGCGAGTCATAATCTCGCCGATTTTGTTTAGCTCTTTGACTTCGGCCAGCGCAACCATACCAGCGCCATAACCATAAGTTTCGCCAGAGCGTTTTGACCAACGTGGGAATAGGAACGGGAAATCGTCGAATCCTTCTTCCATCATTACTTTTTTGTTTTCAACATCAATAAAGCAAGACGAAAATGGCTTTAATTCCTTAGCGGCGCCACGGCCTTTATTCATTTTACGCGGCTCAATGGCGTGCAATACCTCAAACTTAATGGCCTGATTTGCGTCATAAGCCTTAACGACTTTTTCATCGACCTTATCAATACCAAATTTGCGTATCATATTGGATGGAGTCATTTTCTCGCAAATATAAAGCGTATCGACAAAACCATCGTCGTTTTCTTCAATGTAACAAGAACGTAACTGCTTGGTTAAGAAGTTAATGCGGCTATTACTATAGAATACAGCCATGGCCGCGTTACCAAAAGCAACTATATCCAAATAAAGCTCATACACACTTGTAGCAAAAGACGACTCTGGCGAAGAAAATACACTACCCAAATACTTGCTCGCCATGTCAAGCCATGCACGACCATTGTCACTTTCGGGAATATTACTTGCGGTTAGAAAAAACCATTTGCTCGAAGGAGGCGTCAACATGCCATGCAATCCAGCAGCCAATTGCTCCGTTGCGTGTATGGCAGTTGAATCGTAAATGTTAATCATACGCTTTTGAGCTGCACTGCGCTCTGTCGTAAAATCGCGCTTGGGCAATGTGTAATCAGCAACTTCTTGCCAATAGCTGTCGTTGTTATAGCGAGCCTCTTTCATAGAATTGAGCTTGCTCAAATATCTTAGTAAATCATTCTTCCCCATTATAACCTACGCCTTCTCCGAAGTAATAACATTGTCGCCGTTGCCCCAATTTCATCAGCTTCCCCTTGTTCAAAATGTGCGTGCCAAAGAGCTAAAAGCATTATCTATCCTATGTGAAAGTCGTTGCGACTTTGATTTCATTAGCGGCAACCGCGCCAGTGTCCGCGTCCGCCATACCTGTGGTAATACCTAAACAAATACCAGTGGCGAACCGAATACCGTTTGAACCGCCTGCGATATTCACCGTTGCGCCTGCTGGAATTAAAATTGTAAAGGCTGGGGTTGTCGTTCCAACTGTGACCGTTGTTGAGTTGTAAAACTTCAAATACCTAGCGGCGGCGTTTACATTTGAAACCACCACATTCCACAATGTCCCAGCGGATGCCTTGATAACAGTGCCGTTTGTTGATGCGGCGGAGTTTGTAAAGGTTGTTGTGGGTGTTACTGGTAGCGTTGTTCCGCCTGTTACCGTAGCTGTGACCGTTCCTGTGACTGCTGTTGTTGACCCCGTTAATACGGTTACTGGCAACGAATTATTTAAAGATTGCTGTCTTGTTGACACCAACGATACTTGCGTTGGGACATAATCCTCAACACGAACCATGCCAATAGTCCAAGTTGTTGTAGATGCTGGGGCAGTTGTTCCGTTTTTTGCCCTGATTTGTATATACATATTAACTGTAGGCTCTGGGATATTTGCATCCCAAGATGTGCGGTTTGTTAAAGCAATACCAGCAACTAAGGTTTTATCAGATAAAGAACAAATGCCGTTTTCTTGATTAACCGCCGCCATGTGGCCAGATGCAGAGGTGTTAATAGTTGCTGTTACTGCTGTATTTTGCCATCCTTTACGGCGAGTGTTAAATGATGCGTTTGTCGCTGTTGTGCCTGTATAAAGCAATTCAATCTTATTCCAGCCTGTCAATGACAGCGTGCCAGAACCAGACGCAGGATAACCCGCTACCGTGAACCGAATTGTATTTACATCGGGAATTGAAAGAATAACGCCTTCCATTGGTACGCCAACAGATGATAACGCACATAAGTCCATACGTTGCCCGATATTAGCGGCTGTATATCCATGGGCTGTTAATGTAACATCAACCGAAGTCGTGCTTACAATGTTATATGGGAGCACATCACCAATAACGTCCACAAGTTCAATATAAAAGTTATTGTTTACAATCCGTTGTGAAAGCGTGGTGGTTTCCCGTAAAGTCAAAGCACCATTGAACGTATCGACTGACCTAAAAACGCTTTCAGAGTTTACAGTCGTGCCAGTTGCAACAATTAAATTACCAGACGCTTGAGAAATGGTCATGCCAGAACCCGCGCGAATCTGTGTCATTTCAGGCGCAAGTAAACCAGACCCCACTTGAGAAAATGATATTTCTGTGTATTTCTGTGGTGATTGTCTCACAGGTAATGATGGGGTGTCCTGATTAGGCATATCAACAAAAGTGCCTTCAATAGGCATAGGGTTTGCGCTTGATACATCTGCATCATTAACTCCATCCGCCCCAAGGGTTAGTTTAATACGTTGAAATTTAACACCGCCAATATCATCAGCCGCTATCGTATCGCCCGTAGTAGATGGTATTGGGAGTATCGTATTATCAGCCATTAGAACATGCTCCTAAATTTAGCTTTGGTATCTTCAATTTCTTTATTAAAGCTATTTAGGTCTTTTTCTTTTTGAGCAATTTCAATATCAAGCTCGGAAACCTTATCGGTTTTGGCTTTAATCTTTATATCCAATTTTTTGGCGTCTTCATTAAGTGCGGTTATTTTCTTATCCAACGCCGCTTTATCCTTGGCATATTCAACCCGCAATACTTCAATGTCTTCCATTGCCTTTTTACGGACTTGCTCAACCTCATCAGATATTTTATCCAATTCAGTTTCAAGCAATAAGCCAGATTTTTTAAGCTTATCATCAAGCTCTAATATTTGCTTTTTCTTTTTTTGAACATTAGCTTCAAGATTATCAATCTCTTTAGACACAGCCAAAGCATTTTCAAATGCCTTTACCGTTAAAAACATCCGTGTTAGCTCTGCGGTTAAATTTACTTCACTCATTATCGTGCCGCAATCTTACAAGCCAAAACAACCTGTAAATCTGTTGTTCCATCACCCGCTGTAACTTCGGGACGAATAACGCGAAAGTTTGTAACCAATAAATCACCACCGTCAGCCGACAACGTATATGGCATACCATAAGGGTCTTTAAGCGTTACCCATGAAGCCGTGTCCGTCGCGTTCTCATAGTCAGATACAGCTCTTGGGTCGTTAGAACCCTTAAACGTCAATTGTCCGCCGATACCCCAATCGCCAAATACATGAAGCGTCTTATCAGCATGGCCAGCCAATGGAAGCGGTTGCCCCGTATCACCATTCGCCATATTCGCCCATGTAATATAAGACGAACGATTTCTGATAAAATCATCGTCAGACTGATAGTCAATTACGGCCATTTATCCACCCAATAAAGTTGATTTTTTTGAAGACGATTGTAAATCTGTAACAGCCCCGACGAGTGAGCTTTGAATATTATTGGTTGAACCGCTTGCAGCAGCTCTGCGTTTACGTTCCGCTTCTAAATCTCTGTTGGCTTGCGTATCGTCTGTTACCGCAGTTGGAGGAGGCACAACAACGGGGGCTGGTGTCTTTGGTTTTGCAAAAGGATTTAAGCTGCCCATTATGCACCCTTTCCAACGCTAAAATAAATAATACCAGTGGCGCCAGTACCAATAACATTAACGTGCGTTACATCAGCCGCAATACCAAACGCTTCCGCTTGGCCAGAACCAATTGGCATATCATCAGTTGTCGCCGTTCCAGAGCCAGCACTAAATGTAACAAACACCGTTTCGCTCGCACCATTGAATATACGCACAGAATCTTCTGAACGTGTCTCGCCAGTTAAAGCCGCGCTTTGTGAAGACGCGGATACCGTAACTTTGTCTGGTGTCCATGATACTGGAATAAATACCTTATTGCTTGTAGCCATATTACACCGTCCGTATATCAATAAATGGGCCAGCAATTTCAGCTTGTACCAAAGCTGGCTCAACCGTAATTGTGCTTGCCGAAGCCGTAACAACTTTAAATGTTCTGCTGTTTAATGCGCTACCCATAACTTCAATGTTTGAGCCAACGCTAAAAGACGGGAAACCAGAACCAGCACTACCAATTGTATCCGAAGCCGTAAACGAAATGTCCGTTCCCTGAACATTCAATCCGCCTTTGTCTTGTGTTCCTAAATTCACCCGTCTGCGTGAATCGTTTAATGATGCTCCGCGACTAATTAACTGACGCGCCCTTGTTCCGATTGTATCTGCCATATTATCCCCTTTGAAGATAGCTTGCCGAAGTTATGCCAAAATCTTGCGCACCATTGTCACGTCCAATAATACTCTTGGTTCTTTTCTTTGTAAAGCTACTTTTATCACCCTTTACGCCACCGAATGTAAGTAAAAATGCGTCTGCAACGTCAGGAGAGCTTCCTGACGCTTTTTTATCTACTATAGCCCATTTACCATTACTGTCTTTTACTTCCCACTCAACGCTTGACAACTGTGCCGCCATTGTCCCGCATCCCTGTGGTATTCGTGTAATTGCGCTTTCAAACCACGCACGTCCCCTAGCCCATAGCTCCACCCGCCGTGATGTATATCTATCACCAACTTGCTGCCCCGTCAGCGCCACATTCACGCCCGTTACTTTGACAGGTTCCCCTTTGAGCGCTTCCCGCAATCGCTGGGCAAACCCCGTTCCCATACCAATAACGTCCACGCATATTTCGTCTGGCTCTTGGCCGCGTTTGGTTTGGTAATATTCATCAACAACAATACCAACGGATTGCATTAGCTCTTTTCCACCCCATGCTTTTGGCGGTTCAAGCAATATATTTGCCATGCGTTTAGCTAAAGCAGATTTATCACGGCCATCGGATACGTCAACGCCCCAAACAATCCAATCGCCTTCTGGTTCGACATTGCGATCAACGGCTTCGTCAATCCAAGGACGGGGAATAATCAATCCACTGTCTTCCAAGTGGAATTGTCCCAATACTCGCACGCGGAACTCATAGCTATTCTCGCCGTGTTTTTCCTTCATGTCGTCAATGTATTTACGCGATACGCGCTCCGAATCCACACAGGATATCGTCATGCACAGATACTTCGCGCTATCGCCATGGAACGCATCAAAGAACCAACCAACAGGGCGTGTTGGGTTTCCAATCAATATGGTTATCGCACCATCTTCCGACATAACCCCTTGCCCTGCGAGGAACACGGCATCCGGCACCCCAGAGGCTTCGTCCGCAATGAGCATGATATTCTTGGCGTGAAACCCCTGAAAGCTCTCTGGGCTTTCCTCGCGTGCCGTTCGTGCCACGGCGAAGTTCTCATGAATGACAACCTTGTCGGTCTGCACATCAAACGGGAACCATTCGCGTAATTCGGGCGGTATATTCTGCACCCATTTACGCAATTCAGGCCAAAGCACCGCTTTAATCTGCGGTGACGTCGGCGCGGTACATGGGATTTTGCTATCGGGGAATACGGCTATGTGCCATAGGATTAACCCAGACACCCCCGCCGTCTTGCCAACGCCAGTACCAGACTTAATGGCTATGCGGTTTTTACACTCATCCCCATCATTGGGCAATCCAAACCTTGCATTGGACACCGCTTTCATCAGCCGTATTTGCCAGCGTTGTGGTTCCATGCGTAATACATCCCGCATAAATTCGTCTGGCTCTCGCTGCCATTTAAGCATCGTGTCCGCTATATTGTTTTCCAAATCGGCTAGGACTTCGCTAATCGGACGCATCAATAATCTCACCTTCAATTAAATTGTTTACGTCTATCATCCCACGGTCTTGCAGCTCTTTCCAACCATTGCGTATATCCTTAATCCCAACATTGATATTCAACGATGCCGCCGCCTTGCCAAACCCGCGATCCGCTAAGTCAGCCGCAACAGCCCGCACATCCTTGAGACTATCCGACACGAGCGCCATATCAATCATCCGCTTGGTCAATTTCGGTGCCGCCATTTTCTGCAATGCAATAAATTCCTCGTCCGATAAAATCTCCGACCGCGACAATTCCCGTGCCGTTTTCCAAAACTCAACCAATGTCAGATATATGTCATATTCCATGCGATCCAGTATTACGCCATTAACCATGCGTTTACTGCTTGGCCGCCCAACACCCGCCGAAATGGGCATATCCGTCTGCACGCCATCCAACACGTATTTCAGCGCTGCTTCTATTGGTTTAGCGAATATTGCCATTATGGCCTTTCCTTATTGCCATCAAGTATGCCCTTAATAATTCCCCAAGCCTCTGTCCCGTCTTTCGCAAACACAACCCACACCTCACAACCCAAAGACCGCATCCTCTCATGCAGTTCCACCTGCTCTTTGGACAATTTTCCAATATATGTTTTTAATTCAATATAGACTATTCGGCCATCCAACACAAAACACATATCAGGCCAACCCTTACGCATTCCCATAAGTTTGCATTTTGCCCCATTACGTCTTTGTCCCGCATTCTGATCCCCATGAAATAAATATCCATCGCGCAATGCCTGTGTCGTCACATACATTTGTATCGCGTCTTCTGACCATGTGTTGATTGTGGATTTTGTAGTCGGCTTGGGCATTCCTAAATTTAACACAAAAAAAAATTGTGTCAATATAAACATATCCACCCCCGTGTTATGTATAGTTAGATTTGATTTTTAGAATAGTTTCGGGGTGATTGGGAATAAATGTACCCACTGGCTATGTTGGGGGTAAGTACCCCCTCATGTTTTGATTTATATTTATTATGTTTATACCTATGTCATGCATATCTAATGAGTGCTAACGCACAAGTATTAGTTTATTATAATATATAATCAATGTATTATATTATGCAATCATCATACACATATTCATAATGTATGCTAACGCATTAGTTATTAGTGCGCGCACACGCGCGCGGCGGCCATTATGTATATCACGCATTGAATATTGATAATCTAATAACGATACACGGTGAAGCGATATTATTGCTTTATTCGTTGTTCTTTATTATGCTTTGCATTATTCGTATTTAATACCATTTAATGGCCTAATTGATTCTGCGAATATTCAATCTGATCAGATTTCAAGCGCAAAACAGGGGGGGCTGCCCCCCGCCCATTTAATAAACATAATATAAATAAATAAGAGTAAGACTTATATAGAATTAATTCCAACAACTACCTTAAACCATTGAAAAATATAGAATAATAAAAGCTTATATGGCGAAAATTACCCTGTAAGTCATTGATATATAACGAAAAAGAATATACTTAATTAGTACGAATAATGCAAAAACATTGTTGACATGATTAAACATACGATATATAGTAAAGATAACAATGATTAGCAAAGGGAAATTGGAAAATGACTAGACCGCACGAAAATGACAATCGCGGCGCAAGTATAAAGGTAATTAAAAGGCCTATATTTTGGCCTATCGTATATGTGAACGGCGTTAAAATAAACAACCAATAGGAAAGGAATCAATATGCTTATAATCAACGGCCATAAATTCGCAAAGAATGATAAAAATTTTGTTAAAACACTGTTTGAAAAAGACGGCACTGCATATGGATATTATAAGCGCAAAAAAGGCGTTATTTTATTTCAAACAATGCAAATGAAAGTTTTTGCTGCTTTGGTATGTAATGAGAATTTTTGTTCTTTTGTAAATGCAAGCGAAAGGGAAGGGAAAATATTTTATCAATATGACATAAGCGACACAGGCAAAAAACTGTTTGGCATACCAGATGGATATTTTGATGAAATAGAATACGCAAAAACCATATTTAACCAATAGAAGGGAATAGAATGAACATATGGCTTTACAGGGTAAAAAAGGCGTTTGATACAGAATTGAAAGCATACAACAAAAACATATTAGAAAAGGAAAACATTAAAATGACAATACGCATAACAGATAAAGACCTAGACAATCTTTGCAATAGAATGAATGAAACGCTAGGCAAGCCATTAAAACCATGGATACGCGAAAATGACAGGAGCAAGGCGCAAATAGGCAATATACACGTTTATTCTTGCCTTGGCGTTGTGGCATTACATGAAATGGTAAACGAAGGCGGCGGCGTGCGCGTTATTGTATCAGGTAGCACAAAACGCGAATGTTACGACCTCGGCCATGCTTGGTTAAATGGATATTCACGCGCCGTTTAAACCCCTACTTTAAGCCCATGGAAACGTGGGCTTATGGATACGGGTTGCGTATCGTAACAAAATGGAAGGGAAAATGAAATGTTAAATTTGGAAAATTCTTACAGAATAACGCTAACAACAACACAAGGCAAAAAGCTTGTTCAATACATTCAAGCTGAAAACATGGATAAGGCTGGGATTCTTGCACGCCTAACATTTGAAGCTGGGTTTTATAAATTCATGGAAGGCTTTGAGGCGCAAAAGGCTTGCGATAAAACAAAACTCAATGAAAGCTTGCGTTTTGGTTTTAAAGGAGGTTGGAACACGCTTGATTGTCACGGATTGACAATTTTTGAATCCTTGGCAAAGGCGCGCCAGTGTTTTGGCTCAATGCAAGAGATAACGGAAATAACAAACGCTAGCGCGGCTGGGCTTTAGTCATGGTTTTTAATATTGGAAAAACGCTGGATAAAGAATTTAAAACTTGGAAAGGAAAGAAAATGACTAAACATACACAAGGGCCTTGGATTTTAAAACAACCTAACGAATATGGAACGGTTTGTATAAACACGCCAGATGGATACCCACTAGCAATAGTATCTCAATATAGTGGTGACCATAAAAAGCAATCAGATGCAAATGCTTGTCTAATTGCCGCCGCGCCAGAATTGTTAGCGGCTTTGGAAGTGTGCTTAGAAGCCATTCAACCATATTATGACAGTGACGACGATGGAAGCCTAGAAGCCAAAGCCAGCAATATGGCACTAGCCGCAATCAACAAAGCAAAAGGACTATAACATGGGAACGCGCCCAATAAAATAACATTGACAACAATCACATTATAAACATACCATTAATTTTGCTATAGGGGTGCAGAATGTCCGAATCCGTGACCAAAAATAACTTACTGTCTTTTTTCCCAAATGGCTTCGATGCGGAAAAATACGGCGGTAATATACGCACACAGAGCAATGAACCGCCTAGCGTGGCCGCATGGCAACACTTAACCTCTTTTGGATATAAACCACCTTTTCTAACGCAGGGCAAGCTTATGCGATTTCCTGACAAATACGATTTATCCAAGGGCGATAAGCGAGGGCAGGGCGGATGGTGCATATACAATGAATTTGACGGGCTAGGGGTTTTATCCTTTGGATCATGGCACGAAGGCGAAAAGCACACATGGACTAGCATTAGCCAAGATTATATGGATGCCAAGCAAAACAAGGCGTTTATGGACGCCATAGATGCGGCAAGGCGAATCCGTGACGAAGAAGAACGGCGTATGAAAGAACACGCACAAGGCGAGTTTTTAAAGCTTTGGGATGGCTTAACATGGGCGAGTGATAAACACCCCTATTTGGCCAAAAAGAAGGTCAAGGCGCACAATATAAAGCTATGGGGGGATAAATTGCTTATTCCCATGACCAATGGGGACAAATTAACGGGCTTGCAATCCATAGCGCCAGACGGATCAAAGAAGTTCGAGCGGCACAGCACAAAGGGATATTTTATCCTTGGGGATGTTGTGGATACGCTATACATAGCCGAAGGATACAGCACAGCGGCCAGCATATATGAAGCCATGGGGCAAGCTGTCGCCATTGCTTTTGACGCTGGTAATTTATTTCCCGTGGCGAGCGCGTTAAAGAGCGCGTATCCAGCGGCAAATATAATAATAGCCGCAGATGATGATAAACATGGGAGCGTCAATACAGGACTAACAAAAGCCAAACAAGCCGCCGATGCCATTGGAGCGCGTCTTATCGTTCCGCTGACCGATGGAACGGACTTTAACGACATGGCAAACGAAGGGCGTGATATTGCGGCGCATATAGCCGAATCCTTGGCGATAAAGCAGCCTAAAAAGCGAAAAGCTGACATATTAGAGGATTCACAGCGGCCACACGGCGCGTTGGGATTGATATACGATTATTACAATGCGACAAGTGGATACGACCAAAAGGGCTTTGCTATTCAAACAGCTTTGGCTTTGGGGAGTGTGATTTGTGCGCGGAATTACAAGACGGACAACGAAAACTTTGCATCCATATATTTACTTAACGTGGGAAAGACAGCCACGGGCAAAGAACATTGCAAGACGCTCATAAATCGTGTGCTTAGGTCTGTGAATATGGACAACCACGTTATTGGTGATGGCTTTACATCGTCGGGTGGGGTAATGACTGAATTGCTACGCAAGCCGCGTTGCGTGTCAGTTATAGACGAATTTGGTATGTATCTCGAAGCCGCCAACGCCAAGGGATCGAGCAACCAAAAAGAAGCCAACAGTTATTTGATGCAAGCTATTGGCCGTGTGCATGACGTATTGCTGGCCAAAAATTATAGCGCCATGACGGTTAAAGAAAAGGACATGAACGAGCGCAAGGTATGCAATCCAGCCTTAACGCTGGTCGGCATAACCACGCCATCCACGTTCTTTGAGACAATTAACAGCAAGGATATTCATTCTGGTTTTTTAAATCGGTTTATTGTGTCTGTGTCCAACGTGCAAATTGGTATGCGTAAAAAGGTTGAGCAATTTGAAGTCCCAGAAGCCATTAAGGATTGGTTATTGGCAGTTCAAAAGCGCGGATTAAAAAATACGCCCATCGAGGTATCGGCGGACTTTGCAAATCCGATATTGATAACGATTAGCAATCCAGCATGGGAGATACACAACAAATTTGAAGCTGAAATGGTCGAAAAAATGATACGCTATGAGCCAGCGGGATTGGATGGACTATTTGGCCGTGCCGCTGAAATGGCGCACCGTGTTGCCCTTATTTGCGCTTTGTCACGCGATCCAAATACCGATATTGTGGCGGACATAGACATGAAATGGGCGTGTGAATACATAGCGGATAGATACAAGCAATTGTTTGATGCGGTGCAGAAAAACATTAGCGAGAATGATTTTGAGAGAGATTGCCAAGACATATTGAATTACATTGATTCGCTTGATGGCATGAAAGCAAGCAAGGCCATGTTGTTTAAGCGGTTTAAAAAGCACAGCAGTTTCCAGTTTGCCGAGATATTAAAGACCATGGTTGAAGCTGAAATGCTGGTGAAGGAAATGTCCGCTGGTACGGGACGGCCATGTGAATGGTATATTAGAAAGGGATAAAAGATGAGTAAGGAAATAAAATCGCCGTTTGGTTCAAAAATTGTTGTTTACAATCAAGAACAAGAGAAAAAAATAAGAAGGAGATGGGACATATCAATCATTGTTGCATTGATTGTGTCAATAGTATTTATTATTGTTTTTAAAGCAATCTAAAAAGGAATAGTGTCGTGGCCAACCATGGCATTGCATATAACCAAGACAAGGGTTTCAAATTCTTCTTTGGTATATGTTGCCAAATCAGTCTTGCCTATGCTTTCAATATATTCGCCCGCCTCTTGTATTGAGGCGAGTGCGGCAGCATATTGGCCTTGGTTTAAGTATATCCAAGACGATGGCTCTTTACTTTCCGACATAGCCCATTTCTTTCGCAAAGGTTAAAACGTCATTTTCGTAATAGAAATAACGACCATACCCGCGCATAAAGAATTTGGGGCCACGCTCTTTTTCGCGCCATAATCTAATTGTGTTAATAGACACGCCGAGCATATCGGCAACATCTTTTGTTTTAATTATTTTGTCTGTCATTGTTCAAATTCCTTTGGTTATTTATTTTTTTATAGTAACATGAAAAAAATATATTGCAAACTGTTTTTTGTGTGCTATATTGTTATTAGTGTTAAGAAAGGAAACAACATGAAACCAGACGTAACCAAACTAAGCATGGTTCAATTAGAACACAGCTACAAAGAATCATTGGCGGTATCAAAGCGATACAAAGCCGAGCTGGACGAACTCAAAGCCGAAATCGAGCGCAGGATTAAACCGCTGGCCAATGATTACGGTACGTTCCAGCGTGAATTGGATTCGACAAATCTTAAGATTGTGGTATCCAAAAACATCTCTTGGGATAGCGATAGATTAGAAGAACTATATGAGAAAATTGAAACAGACGGTGCAGACCCAACGGTATATATCAAGAAAAAAGAGGAATACACCGTATCCGAAAACGCATATAAAGAATGGTCAAAAGAATTGAAAGATATTTTTGACCCAGCGCGGACAGAGAAAGAACCAAAGATAACATTTGAATTTATTGGAGAATAATAATGACATTATCAATACAACCACGCGATAAAAAACCACCACGCATACTTATTTATGGCACGCCAAAAGTAGGGAAATCCACCTTTGGCTCACTAGCGCCCAATCCAATCTTTATCCAGTGCGAAGATGGATTAGCGGCAATTGATTCGGATTCATACCCATTGGCCACATCATTCAAACAAGTTTTGGGATATTTGGGCGAATTAGCTACCGAAGCGCACGAATATAAAACATTGGTTGTGGACAGCACCGATTGGCTTGAGAGTCTTATTCACGCGCAAATCGCGCAGGAAAACAATGTCAAACAAATCGACCAAATTGGCTACGGAAAGGGCTATGCAATGGCCATTGACCTATGGCGCCAATATTTGGATTGCTTGAATTATTTGCGTGACGAGCGCGATATGATGATTATTCAAATTGCACACGCGCAAATCAAGAAGTTTGAAAATCCTGAAACTGATTCGTATGACCGATATCAAATTAAGATGCACGATAAGGCATCGGCATTACTGATGGAATACAGTGATATTATTTTGTTCGCCAATCACACGGTTGCTGTCAAAAAAGAACAAGAAGGATTTAGTAAGCGCACAAGGGCTGTAGGCTCTGGCGATAGATATTTGTTCACGGATGAGCGCCCAGCGTTTGTCGCGGGTAACAGATATGGCCTTCCAGAAGAAATACCGTTTGATAAAGACGGGGCATACTGGAATGTCATTGCAAGCCACATACCATATTTTAATAACAAAGGAGAATAAACTATGACAGGTAATCTAACACAACTATTAGGCGGAACATTTGATGCAACGGAAGTCGAGCTTTCAGAATATGAAATCTTGCCAGAAAGTGACTATGTTTTGCAAATCGTTGGTTCTGAAATTAAGCCAACAGCAAAAGGCGGAACACAGCTTATATTCGATATGCAAGTTGTCGGAAGCACACACGATGGAAAAACAATTAAAGAGCGTTTAAACATTGTCAATGACAATCAAAAAGCGGTTGAGATTGCGTTTCAAACATTGGCCAAACTAGCCATGGCTTGCGGCGTTCCAAAAGTTAATGATAGTTCAGACCTACACGGCAAAAAGTTTCTAGCTGGAATTATTGTCAAAAAAGGCGAAGGCACTTACATGAGAGATGGCGTTGAAAAGAAAAACGGTGACCAAAATCAAATAAGAAAGTTTAGCCCTATTGGTTCAACACAATCGGCTGCTACTCCAACGGCGACGGCAACTGCTCCAACAGAAGCCAAGAAAATGCCTTGGGCTAAATAGTAGCCAGTGGTGGGGTGT
>ERZ869921.441-NODE-441-length-26352-cov-3.918356_pt1 | contig 26352 bp, 28 predicted proteins | sample MGYA00579310_ERZ869921 | MGnify/ENA primary metagenome ERZ869921 (study PRJEB32216, sample SAMN09231816) | wastewater metagenome | place: USA: Maryland | collected 2016-06-21 | study: EMG produced TPA metagenomics assembly of the PRJNA472060 data set (Reclaimed... | reverse complement strand
TTTGTCCGCCGATCCGGTGTTATATCTCAGTCAGTTCCCGGTGAGATTCTCGGCCACTCCGTTGATAAGTTTTACTTTCCAGGCAAGAGAGGAGAGAGAAGAATGAATCCTTTCACCTTTGCCAGGACGAAACCTTTCAATGAAGGCCGATGGATCGTCAAAGTCGCTAAGCATGTATTCGCCTTCATCGATGGCACCGCCTATGATATGTGTCCGGAGCCAGATGATCGTTGCATCTACACTGCTTTCAGATTTGTAAAGAAGTAACTTTCTATAAAACCGCTTGTCTATCCGCCAGGCGGTTTTATATTTTCACGGCTTTTCTGTCCGTTAATTTTTCCCATCTCTTGATTATCACGTCGGCAAATATCGGATCGATCTCTATCGTGTAGCATTTTCGTTTCAGCTGTTCGCATGCGATCAGCGTGCTGCCTGATCCGCCAAATAAATCCAGCACCACATCCCCGACTTTCGTGCAACGCTTCAGCGGCTTTTCGTGCAAGCTCAGCGGCTTTTGAGTCGGATGCTCATAATCTTGTGCCGGATCTCTTTTGACCAGCCAAATGTTGATCATCTCTTGAATCTCATCCTGCACCTGCGTTCCGGATTCAATCTCTCGATTCAATAATTCGTTCAGATTTTTATGCTTCTCATTCAGAAATGGTTTGCCCTTGGTCGCGTAAACGCACGGCTCATACACTTTGTTGAATGCCACCTGCGGAGTCATGTTGAAATTATTTTTGACCCATAGACACACTCTCCGGAGCATCAGATTGTTTTGCGAAAATAATTGCTGCATGAGCCAAATATAATTTTCGTCGCACCAGTAAAAAATATGCGCGTCTTCTTTGGTGTGATCCAGTCCGTTTTGAATCGTCTTGTTTAGGAACGTGCTGTAGTCGTCTACCTTTTTGCTATCGTTAAGTTTGAATCCTTTGTATTTTAGATCGGGGAATTTTTGATTGCCGTCTTTGCGTTGCTTCTGTCCTTCGAATTGTCCTTTGTACTTTCCGCCGGTCGAGATGCCTTTGTTATAATCCAGTCCGATGTTATATGGCGGATCCGAGTAAATCATGCTCGCTACGCCCCCCCCCATGAGCTTTTTGACGTCCTCTGTCCTTGTGGCATCCCCTACGGCGAGCGTATGGTCGCCGAGCCGATACATATCCCCTATTTTGCTTTTGGGCGTCTTAATCGCGGCCGCTTCTTTGGCCACGTCGAATCCATCCTCCTCGAGCATGGTCACGTCATCCCACATAAATCCCAGGTCCTCGTCTTCAAATCCTACCTTCAATAGTTCATCGATTCCGAAATCTTTCAGTCCTTCCCATTCCCAACTGCCGGTGTTTTTGTTCGATCGCAAAAGGTACTCTCTAAATTCATCGGCTGTCAGTTTTCGGTTTGGTATCCGGACATCGATCGTTTCTTCTCCTCGGCCTAGGGCGATCATAATCGCTACTCGCTGGTGGCCGGCTGCGATCTTGCCGTCGGTGTTGATTGCCGGGATCTCGGCCAATCCGAATTTTTCCAAGCTCTCGGTCAGATGTTGCCGTTCTGATTCGCTCATCGTGCGCGGATTTTTTTCGTAAGGAATCAGTTCCTTAACCTTACGCTGCTCGGTGTGCCATTGTAGTTTGTCTGTCTTTTTAGCCATTTATTTCAATTGGTCTTCTGTTAAAAATGGGAACTCTTTTAAGATCAAATTTTTCAATCCTTCTTTTTTGATCCTTGGGTCTCCGGTTAACCTTACGAATGCGTGCCATTTGTCTATTATCTCTTTCAAAATAGCTATCATCCCTATATCTATTTTTACATGCCTCACCTCTGCTATTTTTTTAATTTCGAATATAAATTCCATTGCTATCTCTGCCAGTTTTTCCAGTGTCGGATCAGATTTGTATTTTTCTGCGTATTCTTTTGCTTTCATATTTTCCCGATTCCGTTTCTCAATGAATCATATCCGGTGTCGATCAGGAGTTCGAATGCCATCCGTAACTTTCCGACATTGTCGAGTCCTTTGACCATCTTCTCGACAGCTCCTTTGTAATTCCACGTTGTCGACCCCCACGTGTTTTTCTGTTTCTCTACTTCGAGTTCGTGTCGTTTGGCCACCGCCCGGTATAGATTCGATGATGCCTGATCCAATGACAGAGCCAGCAATGCATCGAGATGCTTTTCACTCATCGGCCATTTTAATTTTGCCAGGGCATCGGTCAATCTTTTTGTCCGGTCCTCTTTCGCTTTTTTCGCTTTGGCGATTTCCTTTTTGCGCTCTTCTTTTCGTTTCTTTGCTTCGGCCGGAGTCATGGTGTATTCGCTTTGCGATCGGCCGTGAATCTTGCATTCCTTATCCGAGCAGATATCAATCTTTTCTCCGATGTTAGTTCCCTGCGCCACGATCGCGCCGTGCACCGATTCGCATCGATCCTTACCCTTTGCGGCCACCAGCACGTAGTCGCCTTTGTTTTTAATTCCTTTGGCGGCTTGGCCGTATTCCGATGACACCTTGACTCTCTTTTCGGTCTTGACGATATAGTCGATATACTTTTCCATCTTGCGCGTCCAGCATTTTACCGAGGTACACGCGCCTTCTTTCACCGGTCCGAATAATGATGCCTTGCTCGGTTCGCACTCTTGGCATTTTCCGACCGCTTCCATGGCTTCCGGACTTTTTAACCATGGCTGATTATCCAGCGTTGAGTAGATATTATTCTCTATCCATTCTTTCAGTTCCTTGACCGTCACCGTTCCGCGCCAGCGATCAATGGATGCCTGCAACGCTTTTGTCTGATCTCCGGATGATAGCTTTGCGATAAGAACTGCGTGGCCGTCGTTGATCTTTTGCGCCCGATACGCATCGGCGGCCGGCGTGATCAAATTAGTTAAAAATAATCTCTGCTTGACGTATGATTCTGCCTTGCCGACTTTCGCGGCAATCGCGGCAATCTCATACTTTGTGTCCTCGATCAACTTTCGGTAGAGCTCGCCCTCTTCCAATGGATGGATATCTTTTCTCTGCAGGTTCTCTACGATCTGCGCTGCGTGTGCTTCGGCATCTGTCATCTCGACAATGTGCGCAGGAATCTCCGTGATGCCTGCCTCCTTGGCTGCGGCTAATCTTCGATTTCCGGCAATAACTTCGTATTGAATATTATCCTTTGCCGTTAATTTTCCGGTTTCTTTTATTTTTTTTGATGTCGTCGTATTTAATATCCTAGCCAGTACCGGCACTAGCACTCCCTTCTCTTTTATCGAGGCCACTAAATCATTAAAATCTTGGCCGGCTGTTCGGCCCTTGATGTTTGTTGCCGACATTTTGGCTTCGGCTACCTTTATGTTCATCAATTTCATAAATTTAATCTTCTATTCTTTTTGTTACTTCTTTTGCCGCCGTGATCAGACGAGCCAGAGCCCATCTTAAATCTCGATCCGGCTGCTTAATTTTTGGTTCTCCATACCTTGCTAATAATTCCTTGAAAAAATCCAATGAGATATCAACTCTTATGTTTGGATTCGCGCTCGGGCTTTTCGGGTGTTTCCAAAGCAAAGCGGTTTTTGAGTATCCCAGCCCTTGCCGATCTGTCTGATCCGTCCATGATGCTACCTGCGCTGTCCTGTGATCTTTGCATTCGATGACCATGTCAAACCGTGGCATTCGCATATCTCCTTTGTCCCGGCCGGCGCCGGATCCTACCACCTCGTACGTTGCTGCATCCAGGTCCTTTACCCGATCAATGCATTTCATCGTGAATGATCTTCCTTTTTGCCTGGTGTTCATCTTTTTAATTCGCTTTCGATTAATTTTTTCTCTCCGGCCGTGAATCCTTTTTTGATTTCGTCATACAAAGCGTTATCTTTTTCTTTGATAATTTTTTGCATGAGATAATTTTTGCTGATCTTGTTGCTCTGCTCTTCTCCGTCCATCTTTACATCAGCAATGTTTCCGAAGATCTCCTTGATGGTGATGGCCTGCCAAATTATTGGTTTCCACAGATTGGCTTTCGGCTGCTCTTCCGGGAATGCCTGGTCGCATTTTGCGATCGCGATCAATGTGGCTTCATCGTAACTGTACGCCACGCCGGTCCATAAAAACCTGGTATTCATTTTGTTGTCCATGAAGACCATTGAGTATAATTTCGGTTCGACGCTTTTTGTCTTAACTTGGATGTCCATTTTCTTTAAGGAGATTGAGGCAACTTCACCGAAGCAGGGTTATAATTTAATGCGCCCCTACGATCGCGCAACCTCGTTGATTAATTATTCGGTCGACTCACTCTTTTCGCCGGCTGATTCGTCGGTTGACCCTGCTTCTTTCTGCTCTTCTTGGGCCTCACCGGTTCCTTCTTCCGGAGGAGCGGTCAAATTTTCATTTTCTGGTGTCATGTTTTTTTGATTTGATTGGTTGATTATTATTCGACCTTTGTTTTTTCTGCTCAAAATATCCAATAAATTTGTTCCTGCTCACCTGTTTTTTAATAACAAATGCATGATCACAACTCATCGTATTTGTTTCGCCAATAAACCCTAATTCCTCATCATATTTGTCAGAAAATTGAATCGTACCGTCTTGATTAAGCCTAAAATATTTTTTTAATTTCATGTTTTTAGAAAGGAATATCGCTTATTTTTATGCCGTTCTTTTCTTCCCATTCCCGATCATCATTAATTCTTTCGTTTTCCGGCACTCCGATATTATCTTCAAGCGGTATATTGAACCCCAGTTCGTCTGCCGGATCAATCGCCCCGATCGTTTCTGCTTGCTTCTCCAAATGCTGCAGTTCCTTTTTCTTGGCAAATGATCGTCTTGATCTCAGTTCTGTCATCCCGGCCGTTTTCTTGCACCATATCGGATATCCTATTCTGGTGACGAACCACACCTCTTTGCCGTTGATCTCTTTCTTGGTGATGGCCTGGAAATATCCCATGGCCATGTCCACTACTCCTTGAAATGTGTTTCCGATTGCCGGATTATTTACCCTGTTACCGGTGCACGCCTCTTCGTATTCTCTTTCAAAATTCCCGAGTTCGCTTTTTATTTCGTCTGTCGTAAAATCTGCCGGCCATCTTTTCACGACTATTAATTTTTCATCTGTCACTGGTCTTTTGAATCCCATAAATTTATTTATCCGGCTCAAGATAACTTTCGAGTGTTTCTAACGTCCACTTGCGAAGATATTCTTGCTCCGCTTTTTTTAATTTTGACATTGCCTCTCCCAATTGATCATCTGTAAATGGTGATAGTCTTCGCGCGGCCCGGCTGTATCTGTTTATCAAGCTCACCCATTGTCCTTTTGTGGTGTAATTAATATTTTTTTCGTCGGCGTACATTCCTATGATCTGAATGTGCCTTTGCGCCGGCCGGCCATCCGGATATGGTTTGCTTGTCCATTCAACGAACTGCTTCAAATTCATCGGTGTCTGATCGTCTATTGGATTTTTTCTTTCAACCTTTCCAGCCCCTGCGGCTTTTGCCGCAGCAGGTTTATCAGTAATACCAGAATCACTAGTATTAGAATACGTTCGTGAAACTGAATAGCTTTTCCCTTTGAGCTGTTTAGTTTCGTGAATAGCTCTGTTTTGTTTAATGAACAGCTCGTCGCATTTCCCTGTGATCGAGAAGTATAATTTTTGATTCCCGATCCGCTTGTTTTTAACAAATCCGGCTTCCTTTATTCTTTCAATTCTTGGTGTCAGCGATCCGATTGATTTGATCCTTAAGATTGGCATGTCTTCTATCAAATTCCTGTAATCAACCCAGGTCCAGCAGACAGTTCCTTCGCAAACTCTATTGGCTATAATTTTTTCGTTTTGGCTGGTGCAGTAATAATAAATGTATTCGAGAATTGCTGCATCGAGCAGATCGAGATTTGTGTCCGCTAGGACTAATTGATTGATGTTGATTGAGTATTTCATGCCTCCGTTTTTTAACACAAAGTCCGGCACAGATAAGCTCCATCGCTGGAGGGGGCTGAGCCGGACTTTGTGTCTTATCTGTTCTGTTGCCCCACCTTAATTCTAATCTATTTTTAATGTCCTAGTCAAACCGAGTTTTCCCCTTATTGTCCACATTCTTTGGGTGCCGGACTGTCCGGAAAGAATCCTCCGTACCTGGCTATAAATTCGTTATTTTCATCCAAAAATTCAATCAGATGCGGAATCCCCTTGATCGTTCGATAGTCAGATTTTATGATTTCATCGCTCATCGGATCCTTATAAATCCTTACCGGTATTTCGAGCTGGCCGGCAAAGAACTTTTTGATCCGCTCGACGTTGAATCCATAGTGACCCTTGCCGTTCTTATAAACAATTCCGCCAAACCATACCCAGTCGCCAAACCTCGCGACTTCGTTTTCTGTTTTGAATAGGTGCTTGATGTCTTTGCGCTGAAATTCATGCACTCCTTTTTCCTCGCACCATTGCCAGACCTTGAATAATGCTTTGACCATGCCGGAGAATAGTGCGATCTCTCTTTTGTTGATCGTCTGTCCGCAATGTGGGCAGACCTGCCTGTTGACTGTTGCCATATTATTGGCCGCCGTATTCGTTGTCGCGCATCCTAGCTTGGATTTTGCTGATTCGAATTTGTTCTTGGATGCGAGCAACCTTGGCTGCCTGTTTTTTCATTTGCTTGTATTCATCTGTCGCCTCAACCAGCACCTTTGCTCTTGAGACGTTTATTTTATCGCTTTCCTCCATACATTTCACCCGGATCTCTGCTACCTTTTGCTGGAGTTCAAATAGGATGTCCTCTTCGTCTCCCTGTAAAACATTCAATTTTGATGCTCCGTCGAGCCATACCGATGGTGGAATAGGTTCCTTTTTTTCCACGGCTTCTTTGAACCAGTTAAGAATGAAGTCGCATGTTATCTTTTCATTTTTTTCTTCTGCCATATTAGTTCGAGTTCTTTTCGATTTCGATTAATCGATTCTTGGCATCGACTAGGGCCAGGAATGCCTTCTTGTCTTTGTCATTATCGTGGAGCTCGATAAATTCAAATCCGCCGTCTTCCTTTCCGAATTTTATTATCATCCGATGATCCACTGTCTTGTATTTTCCGAGTGCTTTTTTAAGTTCTGCGTTGATTGTTCCTTTTTCAATCATTTGCTCCAGCGCCATCTGATAAGCGGCTACCTGGAAGTACATCTCGGCGTAGATTCCTTTCGATGATTTGAAATCCACCAACACCAGCTTTCCATCGATCTCCGCGAGCGCATCGGCAATGCCGGCAAATAAAACCTCGCCGTCTTGCACGTACCCGATTATCTCTTCGCTGGCCAGCCATTTGATTTTGTATTGCTTCTGAAATTCCAGGAAGGCGTTGAATCCGTTCCGGACTTTTTCGTTATCCGGGATCTCATACTTTAATCCTTTAATCCACTTTTCCACCAAGTCGTGGATCTCCGTTCCAATATCTCCGGCCTCTTTCTTTTTGACGTTGTGCAGTTTAGAGCCCTCTTCGATGTGGTTTGCCATGATGGCCGTGCCGGCATCGATTATCGAGAGCAGATGGTTTTTCATCAGCCCTACCGCCCAATAGATAAGCGGTCCTGATTTGTCTATCAGCCCGGTGAATTTCGTCACGCTGTTCACTCCCTTGCCTCTTTCATCCGTAAATTTATGCTTGCCAGGTTCAAAGAATACGGTGTGCTTTCCTACTCTTGTTTGAGTTATCATTTTACGATCTTGGCGAGATATTTGGAGTAGATCAATTCAAGTTCTTGCTCCGTCAGATTTCCCCAAGGTATTTTTTTATCTTTTGGTAATTTTAATGCGGCCTCTATAATCTTGGTTTCCTTTCCGGCGACCGCTCCGTATTCCCGGGCCAGCTTAAATAGCTTTTCCCGAGCTGGAGAGTTCGATGCGGCCGGCGGTGCTTTACGCTCTGGTTCGCTTGGTTTTGCCCCCTGGGGCGCTTTTGGTGCCGGAGCTGATGGTTGTGTCGGCACGATCGGCTTATTGCCGTCCTCGACAAATTCGGCCTTGCCGTAGATGTCGCTGGCCACCCCGAGCTCCGAGGCGCATTTTTTAAGAGCATCAGTCGCGGCTGCTTTAAGGTCATTGCCGTAATCGACCGGCCTGTTTGGCTGGGCTTTGAAGAATTTGATATCGGCTCGGCCAAATTGCGACTTTACTATGGTATGTCCCTTATCATCCTTGACCGTTAGTTTCCCGAGCACCCACACTTGATCCTGTTCTCTGCCCTTATCGATGATTTCAAAGTCCCAGTTCCATCCGAAGACATAATTCAAAACCTTGGTCACGTACCAGCCGGTGACGTAATCAAAAGTTTGGCCTCCTTTTCCTTGGCGCCTATAAATATACTGCGGAGGAGTTTTCTGCACCATCTGCACAACTTGCTTGTCACTCATCCAGGTCTTTGGGATCATGTACTTGCTTCCGCTGCCCTCTCCCTTCATCGGCTCGAGCGTTGCCGGATCCACTATGGCCGGTAATAGGCTTGGTTGCACCGGCTCCTGTTTGACGCTCACCCGGATGTTCACATCCGTTGATCTCTTGACCGGCACTTTTTTCTTTGCCTTTTTTGTCGCCGGCTTCTTCTTCATCTTTTGTTTCTTTTTCATAAAGTTTTTTAGAAGGCGATGGCGAGTAATCCGATCTGTAAGATCTGCATCGTACAGATCCTCGCCACCATCTTCTGCAGACCTTATTTACATATTATTAATTAACTTCGCCATCTCTTGAATGGCGAGATACCACCAGCCGACTGCTATCAATGTCACACCGATCGCCGTTGCGATGTAGATTCTGTTTTGAATCTTGATGCGCTTGATCATGTCTGGTGAGATATAAAAATTCGGTCTCATCAATTCACTTTCGTTCACCATGATTTAGTTCTCCTTTCTTTTATTAAAGATTATGCCCGACCTTTTTTTGATCTTGGAAACCATTGCCGGAGTAATATTAAATTCCTTGGCGATATCAACGCCAAATTCCCCCTTTTTTAATTTCCTTATTATTAGCTCATCCCTTTCTGTTTTTCTCCTTTTCATCTTGTTTATTGAGTTATTCCTTATATCTCCATATTAACTTATCATTAACCTTTGTCAATACCCATTTGTCCACCGACCAAAAAACAGCCGAGCAGAGGCCGCGGCTGCCTTTGGGGTACTCCTGCAGGTGTTATTTGAAAATCTTGCCGGCGGCAATTCCGATCGCATTCGTCTTTCCGAAAAAATATCCGATGACTATGCCGGATAGCCCGGTCATGTACGGCGTGGCCGCAAGATTGTTAATGGCTGAATAAATTGTTCCGGCAATTATCACAATCGCGATAACCGCCTGGGTGACTGCAAAGATTGTTTCTTTCATTTTTTTGAATTTAATTTTTAATTTATTCTCGACCTTTACTATTTAAGGGTTGCCCATGGCGAGCCGATAATAAATCCGTCCAGGTTGTCGTGCCATTCCACCTGATTCTTATCCAGCACTTCGGCGTTATGCAGTTCCTGCAGCATATTCGAATCTTGGCCGGGCTGTCCGAAGATCCAATGGATGACGTTTGTTCCTTTGTCTTTTATGTACTGCCTACCATCTCTCTTGTCTCCGATAATTTTTAGCATTTCGATTTTGACAAACTCGTTATTGAGTGCGTCGACTGTTGTCATCGCTCCCCAAATATGAGGTTGCCACTTCTTAAAATTTAACCATCCAAACGCGGATCCATTGCCATTTCCTTTCTGCGCCGGATCCCACCAATTGGCAAATTTGAAATGGAGATCGCCATTGAAAACTTTCCATCCCTTTACAGTGATGCCGTGGTACCAGACGTTATTTATGTCGATTGGCGTGTTAACGAATCCTGTTCCGGATCCGATAAATCCATCGTCGCCTCTTATTATTATCACGGCTCCCTTCCGTTGGTATATAGCTTGCTGCAGTTGATTGGCAACGGTTGCATTCCAATCGGTGCCACCGGCCCGGACATACGCCCTTTTTCGGTGGATGTCGGCGTTGTCGTGGACGGCTTCGGTCCATCGCGAGATGTCAAAGTATTTATTGGGTTCGTTCCATAACTCTTCGTTATCCGGAAAGAATTTTATTTCAGGCAAACCATGATCGCATAAAACTTTTGCTCCGGTCAGAAGCGTGGTGCCGTATGCCCGATCGTGATCGTAGTTTGTTTTGGCCATGACGTATCCGGCATCGGCCGATGTGATTTTGTCCTCTCCGGTTTCGTAGTAATCCTGCAGTCGGGCTAAATATGAATATGATTCAATCACGCATTTTGGAACTGCTCCCTGATATCCGGGCATTAAATCAATGGTGTCAAATTCCGCTGGCAGATCAACGTCATCCAATACCTCGCAGGCGACCACGTCGCGATAGTCCCATTGATGTAAAATTGCCCCGGTGGTGAATTGTTGTTTTGGCATATTTTTGTTTTTAGATTGGTGGGAGGAGTCGTTTTTTGACTCCTCCCTTTTTGGCGGTTATTGTCCGCCACATTCGGCCATCGGCCGATAAAAAACTATGCTTTCTTACTCTCTTTAAGTATCTGTAAAATCATCTCGCTTGTTACCTGTATTTTTGCCACATCTATTTTTAATTGCGTCATGTCCGGCTCGATGTGCTTTAAGTGGTTATTTTTTATATCTGAAATCGCTGCGTAAATATTGAAAATGTCCTTGCCTAAATACTCATGCTTTAGTGCGCAGGATTTTTCCATGATCGACAGCTTCTTATCGGCGGACACATCGGGGTCTCTGAAAAATTTGTAGATGGCAAACAATACCCCGAGTAAAGTCACAACTGAAATTATCATTGAGATAGTTTGTTCCATGTTTTTATATTTTTCTTTTCAGAGATTCTTTGAGTTGTCGATCGGTGTTCCAACCGTCGCCTGGTGCGCCGCTGGATAACAACAACACAATCCCTCCAAAAATTATGCTTGTTATGATTGTTAAAATTATGGTCATTTTATCGATGGGATGTTTATATCAGGAATGTTAATCTCGGGAATATTGATTCCTGGGATCTTGATTTCCGGTCCGATGCCACCGTCTTCGGTGCTTATCAGTTTGCTGATTATATCTGCGACCTGAACTGATCCGGGAACTCCGGCCAAGGCGGCCGCTGCGCCGGCTGCCCTCACCGCTCCCTTTTCTTTTGTTGGTAATTCTTGCCCTTTGATCATCGATGTTAATCCCTGGCCGCCTCTTTCCATCACAGAGATAATAGGAATCGGATTTGAATCGTAGGCCACCATGTTGACTACCGGATTAATAAATGGAACGTTGCCGACGGCGTTCATTGCGGCCGTTCCCCAGAATGACTGATCTTCCGTGTCTTCGTTTCCAGTCATAAAATTAATCAGGTTTTTTGCGCCGGCCCGGATGCCGGTTTCCGCCAGTGTCGCTATGATCAGCATCACGGCCATCCACGCTGATTTTTTGGCATCTCCTTTTTTGATTCCGGCTTTGATCATATCGTGCTCGATCCAGCTCCAGCGGTTAAGAACGAACGTCTGAAATGTCAGCAGTGTCCGGTCAAGTGATCTGTTTCCGGTGAGCTCGCCATACGATGTGGCTAACGGCAGATCTTTGTATATCATGCTCGCCTGGCTTCTCCGTAGCATTTTTTGAGCATACTCGATTCCGGCCGGATCGGGTTTTTCCAGGTCAACCGTCTTTCCGTTTTCGGCCATGTATTTTTTATATGCGCCGGCCGCTATTCCCGAGGCGGTTATTTTATCCAGTTTCTGCAGCGCCCACAGACCAACGGACTGGGCTTTGGCCAACGGCTTATTCTTTGATAAATCGAGCATGGCCGGATCATCGCCGACTCTCGCGCGGATCTCCGGCATGTTGTCGATCACGAATTTTCGCCATTGATTGCTTACGATAATGTCAGCCGATCCGGTAAATGCGTAGTGTCCGATGAATGCGGCGCCGTCAAATAATGCGGTTGGCTGAATCAATGCCGATGATAGTTTGAACGCCAATGTTCCCGGTCCGATGTTTCTCCGGAGGGTGTCTAATATGGCGATGCGCTTGGTGTTATCCCGGCCGCCTTTTCGGGCCATCAGGTCCAACCACTTTAATGTCTGCAGTTGTCCGACATCACCGACTTTGTTTTGAAACGCATCGGTCTTGGCTATCTCGCTCAGCATTTTTATATCCTTGCCGGCGTTCAGCAAATAAGCGACGTTGTCCATGTGCTGATTGAATAAATCAAATGCGTTGATCTGTATTTTTTGTTTGCCCGGGGTGGTGCGCTCTTCGGTGAATCCTTTTTCTACGTTCTTTTTTCTGATAATAAATTCATCGATGGCGTTGCCGAATCTGTCAAACATTTCGGCATCGGATAATTTTTCAAAGTCAGTCACGAACGGAAAGTATTCCTCCACCGATCCCAGGTCTTTGTTATAAACGTCTTTCATGACGTCGGCGATTCTCGGCCGGGCTTTGTCCATCATCTCTCTCATCATTTTATAAACGTCCATCTCTTGCGGTGTCAGTTCGATCGCATCTATTTGCTCATCAGTCATACCGTTGTTGTACAATTTTTCCCGGCCGCCCTTTTGCCGGGCTGCAGCGTACACTCCAATGCGCTCGGCTTGCTGCTCGGTCATTTTGTATGCGTTGATTTTATCATTGACCGCTCGCACCATGTTTTCCCGGTCCACCCAGTAATTGCTCCAGTCAATGTCCAGTCGTTTTTTGAAGTTCTTAAACACCGGCCCATCGTACGTGCCTTTTCCGCCGTCCAAGATATCAAACCACACGTCCATCGGCATGATAGCTTTGTCGAGTCGCGATCCTTCGTTTAACGCTTTTGTAAAATGATTTTTTAGGTTTTCTACAAACTTGGTTTTTTCCCCGATCGGGGCTTCGATCAGCGGCCGCTTGTTAATCGCCTTGCCTTGTCCTTCGTCGATATCCTTTATTATTTTCTGCTTCTCTATTTCGTATAAGTTTACCCGGGCGGCTTCTTTGGTTCGGCCGAGCTGCTCGATCAGATCGATCTTGTCTTTTAATATCTGCATCTCCACGCGGCTCATCTCTTTAAGCGGTGACCGGTCAAGTATTTTTAATGCTTCCATCACGTGAGTCGGCATGGCCACGTCTTCCCCGGCTGCTTTCATTTTGTCGATATAATCTTGCGTCCTTTTCAATTCTTCCATCTTTGCCTGCGTGTGACCGGGCAGTTCTATTTTACTCATCAGCTCTTTCAGTTTGTTTTTGTAGTCGATGGCCACTTTTGACGAGTCGATAATATCGGCGACTTTCTTTCGGATCTCGGCCATGGTTTCTTTGTTCTCGACTCGCTCGGCGATCCTATCTACCCTAACGTATGCCTTGGCTAGGTCTTTTTGATTCTTGGCATCTCGGACGGCCGTGAGCAGGTTACCTCTCATTGCCGGCGGAAGTGATTCGTTGGCGTACTGGATGATTTTATTTTTTACATCCATTGATCCGCTGGTTCGCAGTTTCTGAAAAATATCGTTTCTTAATTCCGCCAAAAATTCGCCGGCTTTATATCCGGCCTTTGATCCTTTGGCTTGCTCTCTAATTTTCATCTTAAGCAAAACATCCTCAGCCTTGGTGATCATCCGTGGTTTTTCTTTGCCCATTAATCTTTCGGGTGATGGTGCTTTTCCTGTTGGAATAATTCCTTCTATTTTTCCGGTTCCTTTTCCCGGCTTCTCAACCATCGTCGTTATCGTTTTAATTCCGAGTTCTCTATATGCTTCCAGTCGATTGTGTCCATCAATAACTTGTCCGCTCCTTGAAACGATTATCGGTGGCAGATCTGCATTGTTTTTTATGGCTTCTTTCATCGCTTCTATTCGTGGTTGATCGCCCGGTGTTTTGGCCGACCACTCTGCCAAATCAGCAACTTTTTTTTCTTCAATTTTATAATCCTTCTTTTTTAATGATTCTGTTTCCGATCCTCTGAATGTGTCTTTCAGTTGCTCCCATATTTTTGTTTCTGCCGCTGTAGGAACTTTCGTAGGAATATTTATTTTTTCCGGATCAAATATAACATAATTGTGCGATCCGGCCGGGGTCGGAACATTTGACACTCTGCCGGCTTCGTATTTAATGCCATCGTATCCTTTGCTTTTGAAGTAATTCGAAAAGTCATCGTTTTCTAAACGGATGTATTCTCCCGGCTTCATTCCCGGATGATCGGTCAGCGTATCGTTTATTCTAGCTTTTATAAAACTTATAAATTTCTTTTCTCCATTCATTTTATCCTCGGCGGTGGTCCACTTATTTCCCTTCCGATTCACCCAGTAATCTTTTGAAAAAAAATCTATTCCTTTGTTGCTATTCTTAATTAAGAAATCCGCATAATCTTTTTCGCTTGAATTTTTTGCTTTAACATCGTTAGCAAATTGTTTTATAAAATCACCGAACTCTTGCTTGTCATGCGGCTGAAACAAATTTAATTTTCCCTCTATCTTCGGGGTCATTATTACTCCCTCTCCGCCCGCTCCTTTTTCTTTAGCCATCTCACCGGCGTATCCCTTGGCGATCTCTTTGTTGTCGGTCAAATATACTCCTTTCCCCCATAGATCACCACCGGATCCTTCTCCGTATTTTTCTGTTAAAAACTTATCGAACGTTTCCGCTGTTCCATGATAGAATTTCTTTTTGCTAACATCTTCAATTGTCAACCCGAACGGAATCTCTCCGATCGTATCTTTTATTTTTTGCTGTCCTTCCGGAGTCCGCATGTACTTGTACAAATCTTTCATTTCGTCTACCAGTGTTTTTTCCATTTTCGCCGGGCTCGTTTTGAAAATGTCGTATGCGGTATTGATCTGAGTCATCTTTGCCGTGTCGCCGGTTGGTTTGTCGGGATGATAAGTGTGCGCCAAAAGATTGCGGGCGTCCCGGGCCTCATCGATCGTTGCCGTCGGCTTTACTCCGAGAACGTTGGCCGCCTGTCCTTTTATTATTTCGTATGGATTTTTAGGATATTGCGAGAATTTGAACAATGACATCATCGCCGTGTTGGCGACGGCGTTGGTCAGAGCATCGATGCCGGTTTGTCCCTGCAGTTTTCCGGTGGCGTAGGTTCCAACGAGCAATGATGGGATCCCGAACTTCCACGGCGTTTCAAAAAACGTGCCGCCGAGAATGTTGGTCGGAAGATTTTTCCACAGGATCGCTTGCCTATCTTTGGTCGCCGTGGCGATGTCGGTCTGCAACTGATCCATGGCTACGCCGGCCCCGGTGAATTGCGCGACGCGCGAGAGCTTAGGGAATGCTTTGACAAATGGTGCCAGGAATTTATTCGCAGCCATGGCTTCTCCGAGGAGTCCGGCTACTTGCCCGAACCCGGCCATGCCTCCGATAAATTCTCCGACTCCGGGAGCGAACTCTTTTTCTCCTTTTAATATCGGCTCTTCGATTATCGGTTTTAGCAGTCGATCATAAATCGGCGCGGTGGCCGGATATGCTTTTATCATGCTCGGCACCATCTTTTCAACGTTGCGTACAAAATCAGTGACCGCTGTTCCGGCCACATCTTTGACTTGTTGGCCGGCCGCCTCTCCGGATTTTATCAATGCCCGAAGACGTGATCCGGGCTGGGCCATCTCCTCTGGAGTTTTAGGAACTCCGATCTTGGCCAGCAGATTGCTTATTGCGACATTAGTTCCAGAAAAGTCAAGATTTGTCTTTTCCGGCGTTTTTATTTCCTGCCCTTGTTCTACCCCCACCCCGGCTTTAATCTCTTGTCCTGGCTCAACTGGTGCTGTCTGGCGCGATGCTTTTGCCTCGTTCAGCGCTGTTTCAAAGTTCTTTTTGGCATTTTCGAGATATTTCTTGCCAGTCTTATATCTATTCAAATAAATGTTAACTGGATCTGTTTCATAAATGCCGGTTGCTTCTCCTTTTTCATTCCATCTAGTATTTCTAAATTTAGCATATTCGGCTGCTGATTTTTTAGCACCTTCTAGCGTATCAAAATTAATTTTAGATAAAAGGTCAACATATCTTTTATCACCTTGACTCGCCATTCTTTTTATATCGTTATATGTGCTTGTTTCAAATCCAACCTGCCATCCCTCTTTGCCGGCAAATATTGGCGAGTTTTTTAACGCTGTATTTGTTCCCTTTGTGCTTTCCGCTCCGAATACGGCTTCTGAAAAAAGATCATCTATTGTCGCATTACTTTTTTTAACTAATGCATCACCGAGACTAAACGGTGCAATCGGTTCTGCCAATCCTTTTTTAACAGCATCATCTTCTTCTTTTTTCACACTTAAATTCACCGATGGGATCTCGGGTTGTCTTACGATGTTGCCGGTGGCTGCCGACACCATGTTTTGAACTCTTTTGTTGATGTCGTCAAATATGGACATGCTTTATAATCCGAAGTGATACCACGGATTTGATTCGGTTTGCTGATCGACTAATTCTTTAATTTTATTGGCGGTTGCTTCGGTCAGATCCACCTGCTTTTTATTGATTGTTATTTTTCTGTATCCAAGGGCTTCTTTAGCTTTATCTTTGCCCATGCTATCCACCAATGATTTGGCAATTTGCGCCATGGCCGCATCATCGAATTGCGGCGTTTCCTGTTTTATCTCCTCGGCGGTTTTCTTAACGAGTTTGTCGTATCCATCGGGGAAGGCGGCGTTGAATTTTTCATCACCATAAATCACGCCGGACACGCTGTCTTTGATCGATGGATATTTTGCCTGCAGTTTTGCGAGAGCGGTCTCGCGATTATATTGTCCGGAGTAGACATTGTTTATTTCAGTTTCCAAATCCGTATCGAATGCCGTGGCTTGCTTGCTTGGCAGTCCGAGAGCTCCGCCGACGCTGGTCTTTGGTCCGCCGGTACTAATATCCTGCTCCAGTTTTTTGTTTTGCAGTTCTTTATATCTGATATCCAGGGCTTGTCCTTTGGAGGCCGACTCGCCGATCTTTGCGTAAACCGTTTGCGGGATCTCGCCGTTTTGAATCGATGTCAGTTCGTCCGGCGTTAATTGTTTGAAAACATCCGGGGCCTGGCTGGCAATGTTGGTCATCAGTTGCCGGGCATCATCTTTTATCTTTTCTTTTTGCGCCTGCAGTTTGTCTTGCTGAGTTCTGATGCCGGTTAAAATATCGCCGATCGTTTGGAACTCTTTTTCAATCGGCGCGGCTGTCTGCTCACTTACAAATTGCATGATGTTTCCGAGCGTGCCACCGCTTACGTTTTCCGGTTTGTATCCAAAACTACCCATCTTATCCAGGACGGCCTGGCCTGATCCTGTCAGTCCTCGGTTAAAGGCCAATTGGGACGTATCTCGAAGCGCCATTCGCAACAGATCAAGTTGATCAACGCTTCCCATCGGGAGGGTTTTTTCTGGGGGCAATGTTCCGACTAATGAATTTGGATTTTGATTTGGTTGTGGCATTTTTTTATTTTATAGTGATGGATAATTTTGCAGCATCATGGCGTTGGCACGCGACAGAATATCGGCAGCTTTTTGCTCGCCGATCGTGCCAATGCTTACTCCGCCCATTTTATATTGATCCGCTCCGGTGATGTTTCCGACTTCTCCCGATCCGATTTTTTCTTCCGCTGCCCTTACTGCGGTTTTGGCGTTTGCCTGTGCCGTTCTTTTTGCCTCTTCGATCTGGCTAACAATATCGGCCACGTTGCTGGATGCGGTTCGTTCGGCCGCACCGGTTTGATAGGCGTATTTTCTTTGCGTGCTGGTTATGATATCGGCGTTGGCCTCTTCAATTCTTTCCTCGGCTTGCGTTCTAATACTTGACGATGATAATCCTCGATCGGCCATCAGTTGCCTTGTGGTGTCGAGTTCGTCGGTGTATTTTGTTTCTTGTCTTGCCAGTTCGGCTTGCTGTTCGGCCGACAAAAATTCTTTGTTGTATTTTAGATTGTTAGTTATTTCACTTCGGCGGCGCGATAGGTCTGCTTCTTTGGCCACGAGATCTTCTTGTCCGCCGGTCAATGATCGGCTGGTGGCATCCTTAATGATATTTATTTTTTCCTGCCAGTACGGATCGGCTTGTCCTTTGGCTATGTCCAGGGCTTTATCAAATGCCGCTTGCTTCTCTTTGTTTTGAGATGCCTGCACGTCCCAGTAATAATTCACGATGGCTTTGTTGTCGTCGGTCAGCGATTTATAAGCCGGATTGTTTTTTATCTCATCGGGAATATTGGCATCGCTTACCGGAGCGGCCGGCGCGTTTTTCGCTTTGGCTTCGGCGTTGGTGATTCCGATCTTTAATGCTTCGTCTGGTGTCTTGCTTTGGACGTTGGCGATCCTCCATGCCTCATCAACTGACGATGCTCCGGTCGCCTTCATCAAATCGGCCTCGTCCGTTATGGGGCGTCCGCCCGGGCCGATGGCATATACTTTGTTCGGGTCTATTGAGTTTGGGATTCTTACGAATCCGGTGATTCCTTGTTGCATGTCAGTTTTAATTTATTAAAATTATTATTGCTCCGGTTATTCCTATTCCGATCATTGCCCCGACCAGTCCGCCTATCATGGCAATGACCGTTATCTCCGTGGTCAACTTTATAAAATTCCAAATGTTTTTTAACATCCCTCCCATGGATTTTATTTTATAAATTATTTATTGGTCTTATTCCGTTGCAGTAGATGTATCCGTCTTTGTGAATCACCGCGACAACCTTTTCGTCATCATCCAGTACCTGGATTCCTTGGTTGGCGTGGATCTTCATCCATTCGTCCGGTTTTGAAATATCGTCTTTGGTCGCCGGATATTCTCTCAGTTTCCATCCGTTGGCTAGCCCGATGTCGGCGCCGTTGATTTTCACCGATCGCAGATCGCTCCATCTCTGGCCGGCTGATCCGCAGGTTACAGCGTTGTCTGATGATGGTATAAAATTGGCGACTGATTTTGTGTTGGCCGATTCGAATGTTATTCTGGCCGCTCCCTGCCAGGCCAGCGATCCGCCGGAATCTTTCAGGTCCACGCTTCCGCTGTAGACGTGGATGTTCGCGTCGACCCTTATCGCATCCGATGCGGCATATCCGATTCTTTTGGAACCGCCAAAATAAATGCCGTAGCTGGTTGATCCTTGCATATAAAGATTCTGCCATTCGTATGACGTGGTTCCCAAATCGTACGTATCGTCCGAATCAGGATAGAAATCGGTAATGGCATGGTACGTGATCACGTCACCGCCGTTGTGGCTGCTATAACTGCTGCTCAACGATGCCACGTCCACTCCATCGACCGTTCCTCCGACAACGATGTTATTCGTTAAATATAGATTATAAAATTTATTAGTTGATGTTCCGAGATCAACTGTTCCAAGGTCAGGATAAAAAGCGCCGGTGGTATCTCCGTCTGTTAATATAGTCACCGAGATATCCGTACAATCAAGCGATACTTCTCCCGGATTCATGTAAACTCCCGATGGGTTAGTTGGTGCATTGCATGTGAGATAAAATTGTCCAGCACTTGCGTATATCTGACCAATCAAATTTGTTGCGTCATAACACTGTATCCAACTTGTGCCATCGATCACAATCCTTTGTCCTGTTGCAGCCGTCCTTAGAGTTTTTCCGGTGATGTACGTGCCAGTGATATTCTCAGCGGCAACGCTACCGGCCGTGACCGATAGAGCATTCACGTATCCGGTCGTTACGACATTCCCGATAATTGTGGTCGTGTTGCTGTCATCGGTATATTTTGATGCCAGATCCCAATCCGCCGCAACATAAGCACCGGTCAATCTTTGAACGATACATCGTTTCAAATCTCCCGAGCTTCCGGCTGCCCATAAATCTCCGACGTAATAAGGCGTTGTTGGCGTGCTGTTAAAAACTTGCCTTGCTGTTCCTTGCCCGACATTCGTTCCGACTATCAACGATCCCGAAACAATTGCACTAGCCGCGATGCTGTTTGTCGTTATCTTTCCGCCGGATATAGTCGTGGCGTTGGCGTTAACGTCAGCGGCCGCTCCGCCTGTAGGAATAAATCCCGATACGACAACGCTTCTAAACTCGGCGCTTCCATCGGATTTTATTTGCCATCCGGTTGATCCGGTCACGAAATTCGATGACTGCATAAAACCGGCCATCATCTTCACGTTCGCTCCCATCTCTCCCGATCCGACAATAATCGGATTGACCGAGTTCATATTGCTCTCCATGATGCTCGGCGGATTATAAAATTCGTCATCCTTTTGGAGATCTCGATTGTATCCTAGTGTGAAAATGTTGATGGCGTTTGTCTGCATATTATTCGCTATAATTTAGGTTAGCGTTTATGTCCGGGAACTCCCATCCGATCACGTGCAGTCCGGTTTGCCCGAATCCCTGCATACGGATATCAAAGTATCGGCCTTTCAGGTCCATGGTTAATTCCTTGACATCTTTGTCGATTGTCTGTCTTATCGGTTTGAAATCATCAATGCCGTTTATCCGGATGCTGGTCTGGCCGTTTCTCACTCCTTTGTTGTATGCCACCATCTTTGATAAATCTTTAATGCGTCCGCGACTGCCCATCTCTTGCGGTTGGTATTGCAGAAGCCATTTTATGTCTTTACCGGCGTCCTGGTTTCCGCTGAAGATCTGCATGACTTTTCCGGTGGCGTCGCCGCCGATTATATTCTTGGCGCCATTGGCATCAACGTATTGCGACCAGTGGACGAATTTGTTTTGAAAGCTGAGGAGAGCCCAGGTTTTTGAATCGTAATTGTAAAGCAGCACGCAGTTTGAAAGCGTCACTTTGTCGATCGTTATCGTGCCAATGCTATATAAAAGATTTTCATCATCGCTGATGCCCGACACCTTGCTGTAATATGACGATGGAATCGCCGCAATAATATCCTGCACTCGGCGAGATATTTTCCTCGGGTACGATCCGACTGTTTCGTAGATGCCTTTTTGGTTGAAGAAGAAAACCGATTGATTGCCCATGACCACGGCCTCTTGCGATGGCGTGCCCACGTTCATCAGATCGTCCGGATACGTTGATGAAAAATCCCAGCGCTTGAGCGATCGCTCTTTGAATATCAGTTCATACCCGGGAACTTTCGCCAGCGCCGTGATGCCTCCGCCGTTATCATCGGGCTCGATATCGATGAATCCGTTGCCGCTGGTCCATGAGACCGCTCCGGTCACCGGCGTTGAGCTATAAAATAATCTGTCGGGCGTGGCTGCAACTCCGGCCACGTATACCCGATCGTGCCATTCATTGATCAACTTTCCCTTTGGCATATTGCCAACATCCATATTTCCGCCGGTGGTCACCCACGTTGTCAGATCTGTTGATGTCGTGGCATCTGTTCCGTTAACGGCCGCCACCGTTCCCAAAAAAGTCAGGAATCTTGTCGTTAAACTCTTGGTCAGATTCTCACACGACTTGCTCCACGCGCCACTTGTATATTTATAAATATCGGCGTTGGTCGGGCTCGATGATGCATCGTCAAATGTAGCCAGCGGAACTCTTGTTGCTCCGTCTATGAATTGATGCATGCCCAGGCATTCGGTGCCAGCCACTATATCCGATCCGAGCTGTGTCGTTCCCTCTCTTAATACCGCCCGGCCGAGGATTTTATGAAACAGAAAATTGCTCGCCAGGTAGACGGAATTTTGAGGGATGATTGCTTCGGTCACTCCTTGAATTATTCCCTCTGAGTGATCGTTGAATTGTGGTCCTGGTACTTTTGGCATATTAATCCATGCTCATCGTGTTTAATTTTGGCTTCTGTTTGAACTTTTGCCCGGATGAATTATTTTCGATACGGTTGGCTGCTGCCAGTCCTCTTAAATATTGCTGATAGTCAGCATCGTTCACATCTCGCATCCCATCGTTTTTCAGTTGCGATCTGATAGCCCAGGTCAGCCAAGATTTGGCCATGTCGAATCTTGGCGCATCGATCTCGTCGTTGTCTGAATCAACCGATGGCGTGACTTTCCAGAAATCTCCGTATATGTTTTTGCCGGTGTAGGTCGAACTCACCAGCGGCCAGTAATATAAATATCCGCCTTTGATGGTGAAATCTTCCGGCGATCCTTCGTTGGCGTTTTGCCACACATCGTCTCCGGATGTTATTCCGGCCGTGATTGATCCGGTCCCGGATGCCGGGATCCCCGATATCACTCCGGTGGTGTTGCTTTTGGCGGTGTAGGTTATCGATTGCCCTTTGATCAGGAGCGATCCGTTGTCCGCAAAATCGTAAGCGTTGGTTACTGTTATGCTTGTCGCTCCGATACTGGCGTTGGCGGCCAGAGTGTTGTGCTTGACGTTCTCCATCAAATCGTGCCACTCTATTTCGTCTTTATAATTCAATGCCGCCTCTCCTTGAATGCGTAGATCGAGCAGTGCTTTGTTTGAATATTGGTACATCGTGGCCGGCAGCGCGATGCGATAAATTCCGCGCGATGTCTGCCCGAATAAATAATCGAACTCCTGCCATTGAGTCCACCGCTTGCGAGTCCCGGCGATATCCTGCAGGCAGTTATTAATCTCTTCGATGCAGAAGTCATGATCCACGTTGTCGGTGAAGTTCGTCTTGTTTCTTTTGAGGGCGTATTCGATACACTTGCCGACCGTGCTTGATCCATAACCCACCCAGGGAATCGGATCTGAATAATCGGAGTAACTGGCGGTGATGCTGTTGTAAAATCTTACGAAATAATATCCGCCCGAATAGGTCGTATCGGTGTACTCTGTGCTTTCGCCGTCGGCCCGGATGCTTGATGTGCTCAACACCGTCTTTGCGCCGGACTCGGTGGCGGCATGCGAGAACTCAATCTGATCCCAATCGATGACGCAAACCTTTGACCCCATCAGATGCTCATATACCGTATTGTTTAGAAGTGTGATCGTGCTGCCGGACGGAGCGGTGCTGTTGCTGGTTTTTATAATCTCGCTTTTTTCCGAGCCAAATTCTCCGATCAGTAAAATCTGATCGATGGCAAATCCGATGATGCTGTCCACTGTTAGCGTAGCCGATACGGCATCGATGTCCGCGCTTAAATACGTATAGTTTTTTTCCTGATTAAGTATTAAGTTGTTTGCGAGAATTGGTCTCATTTTTTTATTTTATCTGCCGCTTGGAATGTTTTTCGTTACACGCCCCAGCGGAGATTGTTTTCTTATATTTCCTAATGGCTTGAATGTGCTTTTAGCCTTTATCTTAGCTCGACCGGTTAACGCCCCAGCGGAGATTGTTTTCTTTAATCGCGCCCGGGCTGTTATCTTTTCTATGGTGCCTACCTGTTTTATTTTAGCTCGAGCCGTAAACTTTCCGCTTCCCAATTTGACGATCCTTCCCTTGCTGGATAATTTATTTGCTGCCGTGGTCTTTATTCTGCCCCTTGACGTTTGTTTGTATTCAATGCCTGCTGTTTTAATTCTCCCTCTTGACGTTATCGTCTTTGTCCGGTTAAAAAATATCCTCGCTCTCATCGTTGCCTTGCGCGATCTGGTAGTTTTAATTCTGGCCCTGGCTGTTGCTTTCGATTCTATCCCCAATTTTTTAATTCTTGATTTCGATGAGATTTTATATTCTACTCCGGCTTGTTTAACTCGGGCTCTTGATTGATTGATTGTCGATTCGATTCTTTTGACCCTAGCCTTGATCTGATTGTTTTTATTTTCTGTTATTTTTATTCTTGCTCTCGATGTATTCTTCTTGTCTTCGGTATTAAAAATCCTTGCTCTGGCCGATACGATTCCCTTCGGTGTTTTTTCTATCATCGCTCTCATTGCGACTGCCTTCTCCCCGGTAATTTTTATTCTGCCTTTTAATTGAATTTCTTTTTCGTTCCCGGTTGTTAAAATTCTGGCCTTTGCTGATGTTAATTTATTAAGTGTCTTTTTTATCCGCGCTCTGATTGTTTCTTTTTTGGCGATTCCAATAATTTTTATCCTTGCTCTTGATGTTATTTTTTTAGAGTATGTTGTCGATGATGTATATGTTATATGCAAATAAGGGTCGTGGTGTGTCCCTTCCTCTCTACCGCTATAAAGAGAAGCTAAACTATTTTTGCTCGCTCCTGCTCCGGGATCTTGGTCCTGAATATCATGACCCTCCCTGGTTCCAAGCAGAGAATAACCGGTTTTTGAAATCCATCCTCTGCCTGTTGCCGTTAAAACAAATTCCAGCCAATCGTTATAAGAAATACCCTTGCCAGTTAAATCAATATCTGCTGCTCCTTTTGTCGGATTGTCTATCGCTCCGCATTGATCAAAGTCTCCGACAACTAAATCAGTGCCACCGCTTGCCTGTGAAGTTTGCACGACATTTAGATATCCATAAGCGTCAGCGTAGTCGTCATATCCATTCGCAAGCCAAGTAAAAAGTGAAGCCGCTGAAATAGTCGCTCCACTCGTAAGTCCTGACGTGTCTATCGCAAAAAATGCTCGGTAGATATAATGTCGACTTGAGTCGTCTGTCCCAACTCCTGTATAAGAATAATGCGAAGCGTTAACGTTGTCGCCGGCCGTAGCATCGTGAACCGTATCCCAGTTTGCATCACCTGGACTATCAATGGCGACAACACCTCCTAAAAGTGTTGAGTAATCAGTGACCGTTCCGATAAAAGCAACTCCTCCTAAAGCTTTTGGGAAGAAGAAACAAGCCAATGCCCCTACTGCTCCAACAGGAGAAAATCGCCATTGCCAGTCATTAATTTTTATATTCATTAAATAGGCAACTGGCGATAAATTAAAAGCTAACGCTTCGGCAAAACGAGGCCTGCTGAAAAAATATCCCTCTTTTTTTGTTTTTTTATTTCTTACATTGCTATGCTCTTCTATCAAATAATTCACCCCTATCTCTTTCCATTTTTTACCTTCTAAATTTTTTGGCAATCTATTCAATCCCATCAACCATCTTAACCATCTTGAATTGGCGATTTTTAATAATCGCTCCTGGTGATTTTCAAAAAATTGTTTATCAAATTTAGTCATTTTTATTCATCTATTCCTACGTTTCCATCGGGATACAGGCATAAAACTAATTTTTTATTCGGCGTTTCGTATCCCAAATAATACCTCTGGTAAATAAATTCTTCTCCGGTCGGATCGGCTTCAACTCGGCCGTCTTTTTGAGTCATGCCAACCGTGAAATCTTTGCGCTTTCTTTTGAAAAGAATAATCTTTTTTTCTTCGGCATTCTCTTTATCGGTTGCTCCCCGGACATCCATCGGTCCGCAGTTTAGAAATTCAAACGTGCCTTTTTTAACATTCAGCTCCACCTTGGCGTGCTTCTCTTCGTTGGTCGTATCGATTAAAAAGTTTGATGTGTATATAATTTTTTCCAGCCGGGCCTGATCGATGTTTCCGAAGTGGCTGATTTTGTGCTCGCTGTATTGATATAAAACAGAACCGTCATCGTAGACGGCCTCCCATTCCCAATCCTCGAGTGTCTGCTCAAATCTTGGATCAAGGTTTTGGTATGAGACGATCTCGGGCGTGTCGCCTTCACTTGGCGTGAAAAATCTCAGCCCCATCTTATAAAGTTCATCTATTGAGTTTTCCAAATCGTAAAGCGCGCGCCGTCTTGTTTGTAAAAGTGAGTCTATTTTTTGATTGATGTTTTTATTCATGGAATTGAATGCTACGCCCGATGGCTAATTGAATTTAGCGATGCTATTTATACAATTCGTTGATTATCGGTTCCCAATATGACCATCCATGATGTTCTCGATATCTTTTTACTTGACGATCGTAATTAAGAGAGATGGCAGATTTTATTATTTTTTCCATTTCTTCTTTAGTGCGGAGTCGTTTTCCCTTAGCTTCTATTCTTGCCCATCCGCGAGGATTGCTTGTCTTTTGATAGTAGTCTACAATTCCTATAAATTTACGGCATTTTTCTTTTTTCAATCGTAGGTATGGCAGAACCAATCTTGCTAATTTTAAGGCATCTTTGGTGTTGACTGTTTGCCAACTACAAATCTCGTTTTCCTTCCCTTTGTTTGAAATGTATATACTACCAATTTTTGACTCGTTCCAAAGTTCTTTTAGGAACTCTCCGTCATTTCCCCTGACGGCAATTCTCACTACTGGCGTGATGCATATTCCTCGATTGAAATCCCTCATTGTGAGAGATAAACTAAAGCATCCATCGCCATCGATTAAACCCGCTAAATAAATTCTTGTTTGTTTTTTCATAATGATATAAGTGTTATTTAATTAACGACCTTTATATCATTATATCTCTCTGTTATGTTTCGTCAATTGATAAATCCTAAGATTCATCGTATTGGAGGCTAAATTCCGCAAGGCTCGTATCTCCGGCCGCGGCTGCGGTCGTGGTTCGCAACTGCAAAGGAATATAATCGCTGTATCCGGTCGCCGTTAGCTTTCCGGCTGCCGTTCCGCCGATGTAGACGTTCTCGGCTCCGGGGTCGCTGGTTGGCA
>ERZ869921.440-NODE-440-length-26379-cov-23.375323_pt1 | contig 26379 bp, 32 predicted proteins | sample MGYA00579310_ERZ869921 | MGnify/ENA primary metagenome ERZ869921 (study PRJEB32216, sample SAMN09231816) | wastewater metagenome | place: USA: Maryland | collected 2016-06-21 | study: EMG produced TPA metagenomics assembly of the PRJNA472060 data set (Reclaimed... | reverse complement strand
GTTGAAAGGCCGGATGCGCTGGCGCGGTGAATTCATGCAGCCGAACGTTCGAGCTAAGCGGGGCCAAACGGCCGCGCAGATGCTGGACACCGAGTAAACCTAGCCAGCCGTTTGGACTCCGCTTGAGCGAGGGGTTATGCGGCTTGGTTCCGAAGCGTGGAGATGTATGAATGAGTTGGCTCTTTTCGCAGGCGCTGGTGGCGGAATACTTGGCGGCAAGCTGCTCGGATGGAGAACAGTGTGCGCCGTTGAATGGGAACCCTATGCCGCTTGCGTTCTTGCCGCCAGACAGAATGACGGACTTCTCGCGCCTTTCCCAATTTGGAGTGACGTTCGCACCTTTGACGGTGGCCCGTGGCGCGGAAGTGTTGACGTGGTATCTGGCGGGTTCCCCTGCCAAGACATTAGCAGCGCAGGCAAAGGAGCCGGATTAGATGGCGAACGATCAAGCATGTGGCGGCACATGGCCCGCATCATTGGCGAAGTTCGACCCCGCTTCGTCTTCGTGGAAAACAGCCCAATGCTCACTCTTCGAGGACTTGGAACCGTGCTCGGTGACATGGCCGCGATGGGGTTTGATGCTTGCTGGGGAGTTCTTGGAGCTGCCCACTTCGGCGCTCCCCACGTTAGAGAAAGAATCTGGATCGTGGGACACGCCATGCAAGGGGGACGCGCACCCGCGCGCATACAAGCGGACCAAGCCATACAACGGGCCAGGGCAGGAACACCTTCAATCGCAAGCGTACAAGCGGCTTACACCGAACTGCGTGGAGGGTGGGAAGTTGAACCCGGAGTGGGTCGAGTGGTTGATGGGTTGGCCGATGGGATGGACAGGATTGCAGCCCTTGGAAACGGGCAGGTTCCAAGAGTGGCAGCGGCTGCATTCACGCTGCTGGCCAGCCGCTTGACGCATAACGTGAATTCTGCGACACCCCCCGCCGCATAACACCCACCATGTCCGATAACACCAAGCCCCCAAAGCTAGAGCAGCAGATCCGTGACGCCTGCCGCACGCGGCACTATGCGCTCGCCACTGAGCGAGCCTACGTGGCTTGGTACAAGCGTTTCGTCCGCTGGGCTGGCCTCAAGCACCCCGCCACGCTCGGCGGGGATGCCGTAGAGCGCTGGCTCTCCCACCTCGCCACCGAGGGCGAAGTGTCAGCCAGCACCCAGCGCCAGGCCCTTGCCGCCGTGCTCTTCCTCTACCGCCAAGTGCTCGGCATGCAACTCCCCTGGCTTGAAAACGTCACCCGAGCCAAACAACCCCAGCGCCTACCCTGCGTCCTCACCCAGGCCGAAGTGCAGCGCCTGCTCCAAGCCCTGCCGGCCACCGCGCCCGGCCTCATCCTGCGCCTGTGCTACGGCGCCGGCCTGCGCCTCAGTGAGGGCCTGCGCCTGCGCGTCAAAGACATCGATCTAGACCGCCGCACCCTCACCATCCGCGACGGCAAAGGCGGCAAAGACCGCACCACCGTGCTACCCGCCGCACTCGCCGCCCAGCTCGCCCACCAACTGCAACAGCGCCGCAAACTCCATGACATCGATCTGGCACGCGGCATGGTGGATGTTGAACTCCCCGCCGCCCTCGCCCGCAAATACCCCAACGCCCCACGCGAATGGGCGTGGCAATGGGTCTTCGCCGCAGCAGATTACAGCACCTGCCCGCGCACCGGCAGCATCCGCCGCCACCACCTGCACCCCAAGACTATCCAGCGCCACATGCACACCGCAGTCAGCCAGGCCGGCATCCACAAACCCGCCACCGTGCACACCCTGCGCCACAGCTTCGCCACCCACCTGCTCGAGGGCGGGCAAGACATCCGCACCATCCAGACCCTGCTCGGCCACGCCGACGTCAGCACCACCATGATCTACACCCACATTTCCACCACCGGCGCCAGCGGCATCCGCAGCCCGCTCGATCGGCTGGTGCAAGCATGATGCCCATCATCATCCGCCCCATCCTTGCCACCGAGCTGCTGCCCGATGTGGAAACCAACGTCCTCCTGTGCCTCAGCGACGGCACCACCTGCGAGGGCTTCCTGGACGATGACGGCGACGGCACGCCCCTCTGGCGCGATGTCACCGCCTGCCCCATCGAAGGCGCCCGCGTCACCCACTGGGCCGCCATGCCGCAGCGCGAGGGTGGCTGGGCATGAGGGACTACCCCACCACCGCCTCAAGCCACCGCATCTGCTCATCCAGCATCTGCGCATACCGCTGGGCGGCCTTGACTGTCACCACCACCTCGGGCCGGGTCTCGCGCAGCACCTTGGCGTAGAGGGTGGCATCGGCCTCGCGGGCGCTGAACCAGATCCAGCCGCCTGGCGCTCTGGCGGCCACGTAGTCCAGCAGCACCACCCAGCCCTGGGGCAGGCACATGGCTTCCTCGATCATGCCCTCCAGGTACACCCGCAGATCGTCGGGCCTGGCGGGCCGGGCTGGCTTGCGGCGGGCGCCCCGGTGGCGCACGATGGTGACCGGGGCGGCGCGGGTCATTTGTCCCCGCGCGCGCCTTCAGTCGTCATCACCGCTGGGGCGCAGATGCCGGCAGTCCACTGCTGGAGGGCGCCGAGCCGGCCGGCGAGCTCGCCAGCCTCTGCCGCCATGCCTCGATATTCTCCCGCGCACGCTCCGAGTAGCTCTCTGAGGGTGCCGGCCTGCGCATCAGATCCGCAGGCACTGTCGGCATCGTCGGCGGCACGCTGGGCGGCGGCAAGGTCGTCATACAGCCGGCCAGCAGCATCGCGGGCATGGTCAGCAGCGGCGCGCTCTTTGCGCGCCTGGGTGGCGTAGGCATCTTGAACCCCTTGTGATTTCGCGCCCAGCCGGGCGGTGATGCGCTGCGCCTCTTGCTGCGCCTCCAGTTTTTGGGCCAGCTCGGCGGCCTGCTCGATGGCCGCAGCGCGGCCCGCCCGCCAGTGCTCGGCCCAGGCCCCCGCACCCAGCAGGCCCACGCAGGCCAGCAGCGTGCCCACCAGGCGCCAGGGCACCGGGAACGGCAGCGGGATCATGGCGCGGGCGCCTTGAATATGTCGATCGTCACCAGCTCGCGCCGGCGCTGGGCATCGTTGATGCGGGCGAACAGGTCATTGAACGCCAGCACCGATTGCCCTACCGATTTGCCCAGCCGCACCCGGCCGGGCAGCAGGCAGCCCTCGGTGTCTGCCGCCGTGTTGCCCGGGTGGATGCGCACGCCCTCGAAGCCTGGCACCGCCACCAGGATGGGCAGCAGTCGCTTGAAGCGGTTGCTCATCGTCACCTCGACCCGGTAGTGGCCGGCAGGGATGGCCGTCTTGCCCGGCACCTTCCACGCCTCCACAGGCTGGCCGGGCACCTCGCGCACCGCGTCCTCACACACCCAGCACACAAACGCACCGTCGCACGCCAGCGCGCCAATGGTCACATCCGCATCCTGCTGCACCCGCTCAAGCTGCATCTTCATGGCTGCGCCCCTTCAGCGGGCGCGGGGCCCTGCTTCACTTTCTGGGTGGTGTTGCCGGCGATGTAGGCCCCCACGGTGCCAATCACCGTCAGCGCGTAGGTGCTGCCCGCCGGGTCCAGCTTGCCAAGCAGCTGCAGCATGGTGGTGGCCACGCCGCAGCCCAGCGTGAGCAGGAAGCGCCGGCCGCCGAGTGTTTCGAGGTTCATTTCCAATGGCTGATGACCCATGACACAGCCCCCCCGAAAGCGCCTGCGATGCCGATGCCGGCCCAGATGGCGCCGCGTGATTGGTTGGCCAGGCCGAGCAGAGTCTTCACATCGGCCGATAGGACCTCCATCTGGTCCTTCAGCCCCTTCACCTCGGTTTCAAGCCGGCCGAATTCGCGCGGGTCAATCATGTCTGTTTCCATTTGTGATATTCGGTCTGCCAGGTAGTCGATCTGCCGCTCCAGGTTGCTGGGCTGGCGCCTGTCGGGCGTGGTGATGGGCTCTTGGCGCGTGCGCCGCTCCACGCTCCCCCACGGGGTGCGGGTGATCTGGTCTGCCATGGGCGCACCCGATCAGCTGTCGCGCGTGGCCAGCAGGTTCACCGTGCCACCGCCCAGGATGTCGGTGCCGGTGGCATCGTTGGCGAAGGTGCAATAAACCTTCGCGCTCTTCACTTCCACGTTCGGGTCGGTCACGGTCAGCGTCACGCTTCGGTTAGAGGTGAGCTGAAGCCAGGTGTTCTCGGTGCTGCCGGTCACATCGGCCGCGTTGGCGCCGGTGAACTGGAAGTAGACGTAACGCCCCGTGCCCGTGCCGGCTGCATTGGGGAACCACCAGTTTTTGTCGGTGGTGGCCGCATCGTTCTTCAGGTAGGTGATGCCGCCATCGGTCTCGAACGTCACCGTGGCGGTGGCGTCTGCGGTGGTGGGCTCCACCTCGAGGTCAGAGCTGCTGACCACAAAGCCATCAATGAAGCCGGTGGTGCCCGGCGCGCTCTTGCTCTTGCCGAGGCTGAAACGCTTGGTTTGCGGGGGGAAGCTGGTCCGCGTGGCCGTGATGTCCACGTAACCCGAATCTACTGCCGCCGTCATGGCGGTGACGGTGAGCAGGTTCTCATCGGCCCCTGCGCCCAGGGATGAGGTGATGCCGGTTGAGTTGGTGCGGCTGAAGGTCCAGTTGGTGCTGTCTTCATTCACGCCCAGGTAAATCTTCATCCGGCTCTCGGCGCCGGCATAACTGCTCACGTTGCCGTCAGCATCAGCCGGCAGGGTGTGGGCCTCGTTGGTCAGCTCCACATCGATGCCGCCGCTGCCGATCAGGATGGTTTCATCCACCACCACCGTGGCCAGATCGCTGGTGACGCTCATGTTGCCCGTGCGGTCTCGGTGGCGGGCCCGCACGGTGTAGGTGCCCAGCGCCGGCCAGGCCCAGGTGTATTTGGCCCCGCGCACCACCGTGGGCGTGGTGCCGGTCAGCGGCGTGGCGCTGGCCCAGCTGGCGCCGTCTTTGCGCAGCTCGGTCTCCAGGTAGTCCTGCTCAATGCTCTGATCCCACTCCAGCTCAACCGCGCCGTAAATGATGTTCCAGGTCAAGCCGGTCACATCCTGCGGCTCCACATCCTTGCCCTGCACAAAGTGCAGGATCTGCTCGCAGTCCACGCTCTTGCCCACCGCCCCCACCGCGCGGGCGCGCAGCAGGATGTAGGTCTGGTCCTTCGGCCCGATGAGGTACACCTGCGCCCGGTCACCCGGCACGCGGATGGTCTGCCACACGCTGCCGCCGGTGGGCAGCCACTCGATTTCAATGTGGCCGGTGGGCTCGATCACGCGCGGGTCCACCACCGCATCCCAGGTGACGCTCACGCGGGTGACGATGGTTCCATCCTGCTGCTTCAGCAGGTGCGTGGTGCCGCTGGCCGCTGCCAGGCCCTCGATGGGGGCCACGCTCCACGGGTCAGGCAGGCGGGTGTTGGGCGCGGGGTCTGCGGTGGTGAACTCCGCATCCATGTCGAACACGCTGCTGTCGGTCTCGCGCAGGGTCAGCAGAATGCCGCCGTCCAGCGTCCAGCCGTCCTGGCGCACCTCATAGGCCTTGCTCACCAGGCCGAAGCGGGCCAGGGTGACGTTGATCACGTCGAAAGGCTCGGCCTCCCATGCGCGGTAGTTGCATTTCACCTGCAACACCTCGCCCTGCCGGTCTGCCCGCAGGCGGCAGGCGCTCACATAGCCGGCCTGGCCCTCGAAAGTGATGGCGCCGTAATCCACATCGGTGGGCAGCTTGCCCTTATCCAGCGCGATGTAGGCGGCCGGCTCGATGGGCTGAAACGGCACAGATTGCCAGTTCTGGCTGGCATCGTAGAACCCGCCCCGGATGCAATTCACCTTGTCATCGCGGGCCAGATCCATCTGGCTCTGCACCGGCGCATCGCCCAGCAGCCAGCTTTCATCGAGCGTGAGCACCGGTGCCCGCCACGCGCCGGCCTTGGTGCGCAGCTTGCCGTCTTGGTAGACCCACTCGCCACCCATCGCGGCGCACAGATCGGTGAGCACATCCACCGGCCGCTGGTCGGTGGCGGCCACGTAGCCGGCGGTGTAGAGCGGGCGCACGTAGTCCACCCCGCCCACCGTGTAGGTGGTGGTGGTGTCGCAGATGGTGGCCTGCGCGCCGTTCCAGTCGGTATCGATCTGGCTCCACGGCAGCCGCCCGCCCAGCGGGTGGGTGGCGAAGGCATCGACCAGCAGCGCGGGGTTCTCGCTCCAGGCGCCGGGGTCCGTGGCGTCACCCACATCACCCTCCCACAGCTGGGGCAGCAGCAGCATCACCGTCTGGTCGATCACCGTGGCATCGGGGTACTGCAGCGCCAGGCGCATGCCGGCCTTCACCGCGCCGGCCGCCAGCGCGGCGTCAGTCACCTCCACCCAATCCTGCTTGCCATCCACCATGGCAGCGGTCAGCGTGGTGCTGCTCTCGGCCGTGGCCGTGCCGCCGCTGTCATAGCGCAGCACCTGCAGGCGCGGGAAGCTCCACACGCTCCAGGCGCTGCCACTCACCCGGCGCACCTGGGCCCGGCAGCTCCAGGTATCGCCCGGCGCGGCGGCCGGGGCCACGGCATCGGGTGTGGGCGTGATGTACACCGTTCCGGCCGCCGTGGTGGTGCCGAAGATGCGCAGGCTCAGGTACGGCAGGCCGGTGAGCTCGTCAGTCCCGTAGCCCACCACCTCGCTGCTCAGGCCGTTGCTGACGTTGCGGCTCCACCCCGTGGGCAGCGTGCCAGGCGTGCCCAGCACCGCGCCGCTGCACAGGGCATTCGGCACATCGTTGATCCGGTGGTCATAGCAGCGCAGGCCCTTGACGGCGGCTGACACGTTGGGGATGCCGCCGCTGAAGGCCTCGCGGTCATAGTCCAGCTCCACCACCAGCTTGGCCACACCGGCGCCCCGGTGGTCCGTGGTCCACTGCCCGCCCAGCGCGGCCACCATGGCACTGTCGGCGGCGTCATCCATGCGGCCCAGGTACTTGCGCACCCGCGCCAGGCTGATGCCGGTGGTCCACTGGTAGCTGATGTAAACGGTGGCGCCGGCCGTGCCGGTGAAGGTGACGTTGACCCCCACCACGCTGGTGGGCGTGATTTCCAGCTGGCCGCTGTCGCCCAGATCTTCCACGATCTTCACGCTGCCGCTCACCGGCGTGTGCGAGAGCGCCACCACCTGGCTGCTGCCGGTGGCCACCGTGCTCTGCTGCGCGGCGAACACGCCCGTGGGCTTGTAAGGGCACGGGCTGGGCTGATAGCGGATCTCGCACCGGCCCACGTCGCTGGCGTGCGCGCCGGTCACGGTGACATCGTTGCCGGCCACGCTGGTGCCCAGCGTCATGATGGTGGTGCCGTAGCGGGCGATGGCCTCCACCGTGCCGCTCTTGGGCGGGCCCTGCAGCGTGAAGGTGTCGCTGGCGCTGCTGATGCTGAAGGTTTCAAGCCGGTTGATGCCGATCACATTGCCGGAGCCGTCCAGCACCACCTCTTCATCGTCGAAGTACACGGCCCCGATTTCAGCCACTTCGTGCGCGGCGATGGCCACCACGAACACCAGGTGCTCGCGGTCTGTGCCGTAGCTTCCCACGTAGGCCATGGGGCCGCTCACGCGGCGCTGGCCCAGCACCAGGCGGCGCGGCTCCATGCTGCCGCGCGTCATCAGGTAGCGGTCTTTCTGGCTGCGGTTGTAGGCTGAACGCGCTTTGTTCTCGGCGCTGCGCTGCTGGTCTGCCGACACTGCCACCATGGTGGCCGCAATCACGCCATACGCAATTTCCGTGGCGTACATGATCAGCGTGGCACCACCCGCCCCGCCGATGTAGGTGCCAATGGCCGAAATGGCCCACGCTACCGCCTCAGCCATGGGGCGCCCCCACCTTCCACGCGCAACGCGCCGCCCGCGTGGGCCAGCGCACGAAGCCCTCGCGCGTGGGGCAGAGCCACGCCGCGCCATCGTGCACGGCCAGCCAGCCGCGCCCGCCGTGCTCGATCAAGCCCACATCACCCGCGCCGGCCAGCGCCGGCTTGCACTCGGGCCCGCCCAGCGCGCCCAGCGCCCGCAGGCCGCCCAGCGCATCGAGCAGGGCCGTGGCCTCGCCCTCGGTGCTGTAGGTGCCGCGCCAGGGCACGGCCAGATCCACCCCGGTGGTGGCCAGCACGGCATCCGCCGCCCACAGGCAGCAGTCATGCACACCCCACTCGAACGGGCGCGCCTGCGCCGCATCCAGCAGGGCCTGCAGGCGGCTGGGCCAGTCTTTGAAGCGTTGCATCGCGGCTTACCTGTGCTTGACGAACCAGCTCTGAGCGGGGAACACGATCCGCCGCTCAACCTGCGCGTTCTGGTGCTGAAAGAAGAGGTCGCCCGGCGCGGTGGCCTGCTGGTCTTCGTGCGTGTAGAGCACGCCGCTGGGGCGCAGCAGATCGCGCGTGCAGCTCTCGCTGGTCACGCTGATGGCCGCCCCCTCTTTGCCGTCTGCGATGCTCAGCACATCCAGCCAGCCGGCGTATCTGGTCACCACATCGGTGAAGGTCTTGGTGGCCAGGCTGTAGATGGCGGTGCGCAGGCGCACCTCCCGGCCGCGCACGTTCTCAGTGCGGGCGAATGACACTTTGTCGCTGGGCACGCCGCTGAGCGTGAATTGCAGCTTGGGCATGTCCCCGGCCGTATTGACCACCGCGCTCACCTGCCCCAGGCCCCAGGTGCCCAGGTAGGTGGTGCCGTTGATCACCAGATCCAGCCGCGTGCCGTTCAGGGCCAGCATGCCGCCATCCAGATCGAACTCGGCCAGCAGCACCGGCGCGAGCGCACCTGCGGCCACGGCTGTCTGGCCGTCACTGCTCAGGGTGCGCATGCGTCACGCCTCCGAAAGAGAAACCAGCGGGCCCTGAAACACCTTGCCCACCTCCCAATCGATGGGCACGCCCTGCCCATCGGTCAGGCGGAAGTCAATGGTCGGCTTGTCCCAGGTCACCGCCGCGCCGCCGCTCATGGCGGTGCGGGCGCGGGGCCAGATTTCCACCGCGCTGAAGAGGCCGCTGCCGTTGGCGGTGTAGTCCGCCATCACCCGGCTCACCTGCCCGCCCAGGCCGATCATGTCGCCCGCCTTGAGGGTGGCGCCTGCGGTGCTGCTGATGGCCACCGTGTCCGCCAGCTGGGCCACGCTGGCATTGAGCGTGGGCGTGCCGCGCATGGTGCCGCGCGGTGCCGGCCGGGCCAGGTTCCACAGGCTCACCAGGTTCACGCGGCCATGCAGGCGCTCGAAGAAGGCCTCCATGTCCGCGCCCTTGTCTTCACTGCGCGAGGGCGGCAGCTCCATCTGGCATGTCCAGAACTCGCCCAGCAGATCCAGCGCCTGGCTCTGCCCGCTGTAGTAGCCGGTGAAGGCGCGCTCGTTGGGCATCACCTGCATGCGGAAGCGCCGGGGCTGCCAGTGCGCCGGCCAGGTGTAGGTGCTCATGTGAAGACCCCCGCGCGCATCATGCGGCGCATGCGCGCCTCCAGCTCGGCATTGGCGGCGCGGATAGAGGCCGCCACCTGGCCCGCGCTCACGCCCTGGCCGATGTTGTACGTGTCGTTGCTGATCACCGTGCCGGCACCGCCCGCGCCGCCGGCAGTGAGCGGGCGCACGTAGCCGCTGCGCTTGCCGCTCAGCAGAAACTCGCGGCCACCGTACTCCAGCAGCTCGGGCGTGCCCTGCTCGTTCACCTCGTACATCTTGCCCGGCGAGGTGGGGCCACCGCTGGCGCGGCCACCGCCGAAGAAGGCCAGCACCGTGCCCAGGATGTTGCTGCCGCTGCCGCCACCCTTGGCGCCGCCGAACAGCGCGCCCATGATGTCCGCCGCCAGGCTCTCGGCGATCATCCGCTTGATCAAGTTCCCGAAGGCCTTGCCGATGTCGTCGAAGTTGCCCGAGAGCGCCTGGAACAGCGTGTCGCCCAGGGCATCCTGCAGGCGCTCCTGGCCGCGCTTGGCGAAGTCGGTGATGGTGTCCACCGTCTTCTCCGAGTAGGTGGCCACGGTCTCATAGGCATCCTTCTCGCTCTTGAGAAAGTCCGCCTTGTATTGCTCTTTGGCGTCCAGGATGGCGCCGAACGATTCAATGGCCGCCCGCTCGCTCTCGGTGTAAACCGCTTTCTCGGTGCGCAGGAAATCGGCCTTGTACTGGGCCAGCGCATCGCGGATGGCACCCAGCTTGGCCGGCGTGCCGCCGCCACCGCCGCCGCCCAGATCGGGCAGGCTGCCGGGGGCGTTGCCGTCGCGCCGGTCATTGAAGCTGGCTGGCGGGTTGGTGCCGGTGCCCAGCAGTTCCTTGTAGGCCGCCGTGGCGCGGAAGGCTTCGCGCGTGAGCGCGGCCACCTTCTCGCGCTGCGCGTCGATCTGCTGGGCGTAGAAGTCGCGCGTGGCGGCCGGGCCGTTCTCTGCCCGGTCTTGAATGAACGCCAGATCACGCGCGGCGTCTTTCAGCTCCTTGCTGCTCTTGACCACATCGAACTTGGCGCCCGCCGCCTCGTTGTTCTTGCCCAGCCGCTCGAACAGCGCCGCCAGCTTGGTGAGCGCGGGCAGCATCTCACCCACGATGGTGCGGGCCGCGTTGCCGGCGTTGGTCTTGAAGGCAAACAGCTGCTTGTTGAACTTCTCGGCCTCTTCGGCCTGCTTGGTGGTCACACTGCCGTTCAGCTTGCCCTGCTCAGCCAGATCCTTCAGGAACGGCCCGGCCTCCTTGATGCTCTTGCCGAACAGCTCTTGCACGATGCGGGCTTTGTTGCCGTCATCGGCATAGCCCGAGAGCGCCACCGCCACCTTTCGCAAGGCCTCGGCCGGGTCTTCACGCTTGAGCGCAGCGGCATCCAGGCCAATGGCCTGCAGGGCGCGGCTGGCGCCGTTCTTGCCGTCTGCCTCTTTCAGCAGGCCATTGAACTTCACCAGGATGGTGGACACATCGTCCAGCGTGCCGCCGTTGCGGCGGGCCACATCCTCCAGCGCGCTCAGGTTCTCGATGCTGGCGCCGGTGGCGTCTTTCACATCGTTGAGCGCGTCCACTGCATCGATGGTCTGGCGGGTGAATGCCGCCAGCGCCGCACCACTGAACGCGCCCACCAGGCCGGCGCCGATGCCGCTGGCCAGCGAGCCCAGCTTGCTCCACCGGGCCTCGATGCCGGCCGCCGTCTTGGCGGCCACGCGCTCAGCCTTGTCCATGCCCTCCTGGAGCTTGGCCAGCCGGGCCTCGAGGTCGATCGATAGGGTGGCCAGTGCCATGTCAGCCTTCCAGTTCTGCCGCGCCGCGTTGCGGCGGGCGCCATGCGTTGATCACGCTCAGGTGGTGCATCAGGGTGTCCACATCGGCCACGCCCAGCCAGGCGGCCACCAGGGGCAGGCCAGCCCAGTCCATGCCGCCGCTGCCGTTGGCCAGCGCGGCCCACACGCGGCGGGCGATGGCCTGCTCTGCGTTCAGCTCAGGCGGTGCCTCGCCCTCGTACTGGATGCCGGCCTGCGCGGCGTCCAGCAGGGCCCTCAGTTTTTTGCCTGCTCCTGGCGGCGCTGCAGGTAGTCCGCCTGGATGCGGCGCACCTCCATGGCCACGGCTGCCGTCAGCTCCGCGCGGTCAGCCACGTAGGCAGCCCACAGGGCGGGGTCAAAGTCGGCCACCTGGTCACTGCCCAGCTCGGGGCCGAGCAGATCGGCCTCCGTGAAGCCGTCCCACCCCACCACCTGGGCGGTGGCCGCCTCCAGTGCGGTGCGGCCACGCTCGGTGATCATCTCCACCTCGGTGGGCCGCAGGATCTGCACGCGCTGGCCGGTGCCCTCGATGGCAAACCAGCTCAGCCGCGCCGCGCGCAGCTGGCTGATCAACCGCTCAGCCGGGCTCATCAAGCCGCGCCTTCCTGCAGGAAGCGCTTCACGGTGACGGTGAAGCCGCCGGTGCCCACGCCGCCCACGCTCACGTTCTCATTGGGGATGCTGGGCGTGCCACGGAAGACACGCACCGAGCCATCCTTCAGCGTGATGCGGAACACCTTGTCCAGCCCCGCGCGGGCAGCGGCCACCACAGCGGCCATGCCGGCGCCGTTGACGGTCTCTTTCTTGATGGCGATGGTCACCGTCTGCGCGTTCAGCGGGCCCACCTCTTGCTGCTTGATGTTGTCCAGCAGCACAGAGGTGTCGATGAAATCCGCGTCACCGCCGCCCACCTGGTACTCGGTGGCCGGGGTGATGGTGGTGAAGGCCGAGACCGGCGTGAAGGTGCCCGCCGTGAACGTGCCGTAGTTGGTGGTGTCCAGCCCCTCCAGGTTGAAGGTGTTGGTGGCCACCGTGCCCAGGCGGATGGCCTGGCCCAGCAGCTCGTCCATGCCGGTCACGGTGTCGAAGTAGCCCACGCTCTTGGTGAGCAGGCCGTGGGCGGTGCTGGTGGCATCGCCAGGGTTGGCCTTGCTCACAGCGGTAACAGTTTTGGCAGAGCCTTCGGTGGTGCCGATTTCGACACGCACGCCACGGCCGATGACGTATGTCATGGTGGTTTCCTTTCAGGGCAAAAAAAAAGCCGGCGTGCGGGCCGGCTGGGATGGGGGAACGGTTGGCGGGGCGGCTACTGGGCCACCCACTCGAAGGTGAGCACGTAGGCATCCAGATCGAGCTCGCCGTCATAGCCGCCGAACTGGCTGCTCTTCCACGCGGCGAGGCTGGGCGTGGCGGTTTCGTGGGCGGCGATGGCCGCCTCTACCTGCACGGCCACGGCCAGTGCGCCGGCGGCTGTCTTGTCCCAGCACTCCACGGTGATCTGGGCAGAGTCCATCGTGTCGGCGCCGTAGAGCACGCCGTCACGGGTGTGGGTGGTGGTGAAAACCACGTAGGGCAGCGCCACGCCGGGCGGCACCGCGTTCTCGGAGATGCGCGTGCCCACCAGGGTAGTGAGCGCGGCATGCGCGGCCAGCGCGGCGCGAAAGTCGGTTTCAACGCTCACAGCTGCACATCCCTTCCGCCGTTCAGCTTCTGGATCTGGGGGCCGATCTTCTGCAGGAACACGGCCAGCGCCTGGGCCAGCTTGGAGCCGGCTGGCTGCAGGAAGGAACGCGCCGCCATCTTGGCGGTGCCGAACTCCAGGAACCGCCAATAGAACGGATCGCGGGTGCTGCGCGCCCCACGCGCCGGGCCCTCGGCCGGGCGCACGTTGACGAACACACCCACATCGCCCCGCCTGCGCGCCTGCTTGCTGGTGCGCACGGTGATGGCGCCGCGCACGGTGCCCGCCTTGCGGTAGGGCGCGCTGCGCCCTGAGGTGTTCAGCACCGGCGCGGCAGCGCGGGCAGCATCACGCACCACGCGCGCACCGGCGGCCAGCGCGTTGCGCAGCGCACGGCGCCGCAGCTTGGGCACGATGCCCCGCAGCGCGGCCCGAAGATCGGGGATGCCCTGCACGGTGGCGCCAATGCCCGCCGCGCTTTTGGTAATCTGAACTTCAGCGGGCATCACGCACCCCGCTGGCACACATGAGCTCCAGCCACTCCAGGCCGGCATCGGGCTCAAGCACGCTGATGATTTCGTAAGGGTCACCGCGCCACACCACGCGCATGCCGCTGGTGATGCCGGCGAAGTAGCGGATGGTCACCCGCAGGCTGATGCTGCCCTGCAGCTGGCCGGCAGCGAACCACTCGCGGCCGGTCAGCGGCTCGCACTTGGCGCGGCAGGTGCGGGTATCCGCCCAGCTCTCCACCGTCTGGCCGTGGCCGTCCACCGTGCTGCCCCGCGTCTGCAGGGTGATCTGGTGCGGCAGGTTGTGGCAGCGCATGGCTCAGTGCCCCACCACGCGGTAGGCGTCCAGCAGGCCGTCCACAAAGCCGGGCTTGGCAAGCTGGCCGCGCATCACCTCCACGCTCTCGCCGCGCAGCTCGTACATGCCGCGGATTCGCATCAGCATCCAGTGCTTGAGGCTCTCTGGCACGGCCGAGCCGGCTGCACCGTAGCCCGCCGTGTAGTTGATGCGCACGCTGGCGATCTGGTATTGCACCTGGGGCCACACCTGCCCGAAGGCCAGGGCCACGCGGCCGGGTTGGCTGGCGGTGTCTACCGTGTACAGCGCGGCATCAGCCGTCTGCCAGGCGCCCGCGCTGTCCAGGTACTGCACGCTCTCCACGCTGGCCAGGGGCGCGTGCTCCAGATCGATGGGGCCGCAGCCGAAGCTGTCCAGCGTGCGGCGCCACTGCTGGGTGATGAGCGCGCGGCCGGTGAGGTGCTCGCAGGCCTGGCGGGCGGCGGGGATGAGCACGTTGGCAATGAGCTCGTCATCAGCCGTCACATCCGCCTCCACCTGGCAAAAGGTCTTCACCTCGGCCAGGGTCAGGGGCTCCGCGCTGGGCGCGGTGGTCAGCGTGTAGCTCATGGCGGCGGCTCAGTTGTTGGAATGGGGGCCGGGCAGCAATGCCGCCCGGCGGGTGGCCTTAGACCACCTGGACCACGGTGGCCGGGTTGCTGTCCGAGGCCGGGGCCATGCGCGGGCCGATGCCGTACAGCTGGGCAGAGACCAGCGAGGCGGCGGTGCCCACGATGATCTTCATGCGAACGCAGTCGAAACCGCCTTCCACATCCAGATCCGACACACGCAGGTTGATGATGGCCTGCTTGTCATCGCCCGAGGCTTTGACGATCTGCGTCAGGGCCTTGCCGGCGATGTTCTTCACCCCGGTGGCGGAGGTGTCGGTGGCCTGCTGCAGGGAGAAGTCCACCGTGGCGCTGGCGCCGAGCACGCCGGTTTGCAGCACGGCCATGATGGTGTGGAACTTGGAGACATCCACGCAGTTGGTGTTGATGGTGCCCGCAGCTTGGGACTGCGGCGAGTGGGATTGCAGCAGGGCCACAATCTCCGAGGGCTTGGCGTTGAGGTTCACGGTACTTTCCTTTCAGGAATGAGGGGGTTGCGGCCCGGCGCCGTGCCGGGCCGCTGGGGGGCTCAGATCAGCGGGCGCCCAGGCGCACGAACGGGCTGAGCGTGTTGCTGCCCTTGGCCTGGCTGATGGCAGCCTTGAGCTTGGGCGCACCGTCCATGCGGAAGGTGACGCGGAAGGCCGTGGCGCCCGCGTCGAAGAACAGGTGCATGCTGGTGGCCGTCTCGATGCCGCCGGCCTTGGTGATGGTGCGGTAGTAGCTCAGGTCGTGCAGCTGCACATCGCCCGCCGAGCTGAAGGCCTCGGCGTGCTGGCTGACCATCACCGGCCGGCCCAGCAGGGAGCCATAGGGCGAGCCCTGCAGCGCCGGCACACCACCGCCCTGCGGCAGGTAGATCGGGTAATTGCCCAGGCTCAGGGTGAACAGGGCGGGCAGCGAATCCGGCCCGATGACCCAGACGCTCTTGCCGTAGCTGCCGGGCGGCAGGCGGGCAATCATCTTGGCCAGGTTCTTCGGGTCCAGCGTGCTGGCGGCCTGGCCAGATTCCTTGGCCACTTCCACCATGGCGGCGGAATTCATCAGGCCCTGGGGTTGGCCCGCGCCGGTGCCCTGGAAGATGGCCTCGTTCGCCTTCCAGCGGATGCTGGTGGCGCCCTTGTCCAGCAGGTAGGCGCCGAGTGCCGAGGCATCCTCGGTCAGCTCGTCGGTGATGGGCATCAGCGCCATCAGCTTGTTCAGCCGCAGGCTGGCCACACCCATCTTCACCTTGGTTTGCGTGGCGGCAGCCGCCTCGGCAGCCCAGTAGGCGCGCACGCCATCGGTTCCCCAGGGGGTGGTCTCGTCTTGCGGGAACACCATCGAGTTGCCGTTGATCGGGGTGTTGTCCGTCATGGGGATCAGCGAATCCTCCATCAGGCTCAGGTTCCAGATTTCACGGCTGTACTCCGGGGGCACGGCAAAGCCGCCGTCACCGCCCGAGCTCTCGTTGCTGAAGGTGGTGGGGGCGGCAGCGCCGATGAGCAGGCGCTCATCCGGGCGGCCACCGGCACCGGCGCGCACGGCCTTGGCGTATTCACCAAAGCTCTTGAAGCCGCGCTTGGGGTCGTCGGCCACATTGGTCTTGGTGCCGGTGACCTGGGCTTGCTGGCCCAGATCGAGCACGGTGCCCATGCCGGCCTCGGCATCGGCCAGGGCCTCCAGGTTGGTGATCTGCGCGCGCAGTTGCTGGCTGGCGGCCATGTGGCCGTCAAATGCAGACTGTTCGTCAGCGGTCAGGGTGTCGCGGCCTTCGGCTGCGGCCTTGTCGGTGATGCCCCGGGCCTGGCCCAGGACGGTGGCCAGCTTGGCCTTGAGTGCACGGATGTTCATGATGGGTTCCTTCTTCAGAGGGTCCAGAAACGACGAAGCCCGCCGAGCTGTGAAGCCGGGCGGGCCGTAGGGGGTGGCACCGTGGGGTGCCTGTTGGGGCGGTGCGCCGATGGGCGCGGGTTGAAACGGGTCTAGCTGCGGGCGTTCTCGATGGCGGCCAGGATCTGCGCGTCACCTGGGGTGATCACGTTCTGGGTCTGGCTGGCATCCACATAGCCGCCCACCTGGTTGGCACCCTTGGCGCTGGTGGGCAGGATGCGGTAGTACATGCGGCCGGGGTTGCCGCCGAACTGCACGGCGCTGAACACGGGGCTATCCTTCTCCGGGTTGCTGATGGGTGCGGCCAGGCGGTGCGGGTGGCCCTTGTCGAACAGCGTGGGGTAGAAGCTCATGCCGTGGCAGGCGATGGGCGGCGCGGTGCCGGCCATCTCGTACACGAACGGCGCCACATCGATATCACTCACCGGTGCGCGGCAGGTGCCGCCGGGCACGCCGGGCACGTAGACCCACATCACCGAATCGGTGGCGCTCTGGTGCGGCACGCCCTTGGCGTCGAAGCAGCCCTCACCGCCGCTGTGCGCGTTGTCGCACTTGATGATGAGGATGGTGTTCTGGTCCCACCCGCGCGCGATCAGCTCGGTGCGGATGGTGTCTATGCAATCGTCCACCGCCAGCGCGGTGCGCAGCGCCTCGGTGTGGCCCAGGCGGGCGGCCGTCACCGCCGCGGCATCCCACGGCACGGTGGCCACGTTCTGGCTCCAGGAGCCGTGGCCCACGGTGGTGAGGTCCAGGCCGAAGCTGGCATCCTCAGTGAGCGTCACCGTGGCGCTGGCGTAGCGGGCGGGCGGGATGGCCACGCCGCCGCTGTCTTGGTGCGTGCCCTTGGTGGCCAAAATCAGGCACCAGGGGCGGCCGGTGGGCACACTGTCGAAGAACTCCACGCAGCGCAGGCGCTCCACATCCACCGCATAGTCAGTGCCGGCGGCGTTGGTGTCCGCCGTGCCGTGCGTCATGCGGATGGTGCCGTCTGCCTGCAGCTCTTCCCAGTCGAAGTAATTTGGCGCGCCCCATTGGCCGGCCATGTAGTGCACGCCAGGGTGCTTCCACGGCAGGGCGCCCCAGCCGCCGCCGCCGCCCTCGCCCAGGCCGTTGTAGATCTTGCCAATGAACCCGTTCCAGTACCCGGCCCGCTCCAGGATCACCGGGATGGTGTTGTTGAGTGCGCCGCTGGCCACGTAGCGGGTGCCGCTGCCGTTGTGCACCGCATCGTGGCGCTCCACGCGCCAGCCGGTGTAGGTGGCGGCGCGGCCAGGGAAGCACAGCGGCGTGTTGACGCTGGCGTTCGGGTAGTAGATGCCGCGCGCCGCGTAGTTGAGCTGGAACTTGGGCATGGCCCGCAGCGTGTCGCGGTACCAGTCATCACCATTGATGATGATGAAGTTCCACGGCTTGCCGTTGGCGGCAACCAGTGGCGGGGTGTAGCCGGCGATGGGCATGATCAGAGGCCGGATTGGCCGGTGACGGTGTACGAATCAGCGGCCACCACCGGCAGCACCTCGATGGTGGCGTGCTGCGCTGCCGTGCTGAACTTGCTGGATTGCGCGTTCACCGTGGCGCCGCTGGCGGCGATGGTGCATTTGCCCGCGCCGATCTGGGTGACCCGGCACTGGAAGCCCACCGGCAGGCCGGCCGGCAGCGTGAGGGTGATGGTGCTGGCCGAGTTGCCGAGCAGCAGCACGCCATCATCCGCAGCGGTGAGGGCACGCGATGCGGTCACCTCGCTCTTGGGCCGGTCTGGCACCGCGAAGCTGACCCAGCTGGCCGCATCGCAGAAGGCCGGCGCGCCGCCGCGCCTGTCGGTGCAGATGTAGAGCTTGTTCTGGTAGGCCGGGCCCGCCGCCGGGCGGTTGGCGTAGAGGCCATACAGCACCGCCGCGCCGCTGGGCACGGATTGGCTGCCGCCATCGGGCACCTCGAGGTACAGCTGGCCGGTGGCCACCAGGGGGTCGCCCTTGCTGGCGGGCAGATCCAGCCAGCCCTGCGGGTAGTCAACCCCGCCAGATCGAAAGGCGGTGGGGGCGTAGTAGCGCATGCGTGGGGCCTTCGCTCTCAAGTGGTGATGATGTTGTCAGTGACAAAGAGCGCCACCGTGGCCTCTACCTGCCCGGCCGCTGCGGCCAGCGTGCCGCGCAGACGCAGGGTGTAGGTGGTGGTGGGCTTGCCGGCGCTGAGCACGAAGCCCACGGTGTGCCCATCACCCTGCACCACCGGCGTGCCGGCAGTGAGCGCGGGCGTGGTGGCCGGCTCGATCACCACCGCCGCCACGCTGGCCAGGCTCTCGCCCACCTCCAACAGGGGGGCGAAGTCCACGGTGTACGGCAGGCTGTCGAAGCTGCGCTTGGTGAGGGGGAGGCTCATGTCAGGTCTTCCGCAATCCAGCCGCGCTCACGCGCCTGCAGGGCAAAGGCCCGCGCCCGCGCCGCCTGGGCAAAGGCCCGGCCGCGCGCCGCCGCCAGCACGGTGGCATGCCGCTCGCGCTGCACCTCCACCCAGGCCCGGCCACGCGCCGCCGCCTGGCCGAACTGCTGCCGCGCCGGCAGGTTGTCGTAATCCACCGGCGGCGCGGGGCGCGGCGCCAGCAGGAGGATGAGCAGGGTGGTGTACATGCGCGCTCGCCTCAGAACAGGGGCAGCCGGTGCAGCTCGGTGCCGGTGTTGCGCAGGCTGTAGAGCCACTTCAGGGTGTCGGTGCCGTCATAGTCCTTCACCCAGATCTTGCGGCCCAGCACGGCGGCGCCGTCTGCGTAGAGGTTGGTGGCCAGGGCTTCCATGTAGTTGCCCCGCACGCTGAACTTGAAGAAGCGGTTGGTGGCGTCTTTGCGGATGTAGATGTAGCGGCCCGACCAATCAGCCGATGAGCCGGTGGTGAAGGTCTCGGTGGCGCCGGGGTAGGCCAGGGCCAGCCAGGCGCCGGCACCGGCGGTGCCGCCCGCGATGTCGTAACGGTCAATCACGGTGGATGCGCCGCCGCGCACGCTGTAGAGGTAGCGGCCATCCTTGATGTCAGCCTCCAGCGCCCAGTTGGCGTCACCTGTCTTGCCCACCCAGTTGAGTGAGGCGCCGGCAGCCGGGGCGGCTGCGCGGGCGGTGGTGGGGGCCAGCGTGGTCCAGGTGTTGGCGGCGCGGCTGTAGCGGTACATGGTGACCGCGTTGTTGCCCACCAGGTAGATGTGGTCCTGGTTGCTCTCGATGGCGTAGACGCTGGTGGCATCGGGCGTCACCGTCCACGCGGCGCTGACGGTCAGCACCGTGCCGGTGTTGGTGGCGATGGTGCGGATCTGCCCGATGCCGGTGCCGGCGGTGATGCGCACCTGCGAGTTGCACCACTGGTTCGTGGCCCAGGCCTTGGCCGAGTTGGTGAGCGTGGTGGATGTGCCCGAGGTGGCGGTGCCGGTGGCGAACTGGCTGATGCCGGCGGTGCAGCACATCACCCCATCGGTGCCCCAGGTGGCGGGCAGGCCGGTGATGGTGAGGCTGGTCCAGGTGGCAGTGAGCACGTCATAGCTGCGGAAGCTGCCCGCCGCCAGGGTGCCGGCACCCAGCACGTAGAAGGTGCTGACCGAGACAATGAAGGTATCCGTATTGGCCACCGCCGCGCCGAGGGCGGCGAACTGGATGGTGCTGGTGCCGCCGGGCACGATGATGGCGCCGGTGATGGTGGCCTCTACCCCCGCATTGGCGCCGGTGAGGAACCGCACGGTGCGGCCGATGCAGATGCCGGTGATGGCGGCGGTGGTGGTGGCCGTGGTGGTGCTGCCGCCGTTGGCGGTGACGGTGTTGCTCCACCGCGATGAGGCGCCGCAGGCACCCGCGCCGAAGGTGCCGGCCAGCGCGGGGCTGGCGATCTGCACCCAGGCATCCTCATCGTGGTGGTACAGGTAGGCCGAGGTGTTGCTGGTGATGTACAGCGCCAGGTTGTCCACATCGTTCTGATCGAACACCACGAACATGGCCGCCGCAGAGGCCACGGGCGCGGGCGTCATGAACTGCCATTCCTTGCGGTGCAGTACAGGCTTGTTGTTTTGGGTGGCCATGGGTCTACCCGATCATGTTGGCAATGTTGGCCTGCGCTGCGAGGTTCATCAGCGAGGGGATGTGAGGGCCGGCTTGCATGCCGCCCATGGCTGTCTGGTTGGCCAGGGCGGTGACCGTGGTCACCGTGCTGACGGTGCCCAGCGTGCCGCCCAGGGCGTTGATGCGCAGCGCACCATCGGTGCCGCGCGCCGACATCAGCGGGGCCAGCGCCTGGCGGATGTCGGAGAGCATCTCCAGATCGTCCACCGACAAGGTGACGGCCATGGATTCATCACGCGCCTTCTGCCCCAGCGTCTTGGGCAGCGTGTCCATGATGCCGAAGGTGGTGTCAATCTGCAGCGCGGTGGTGTCGGCAATGCCCAGGTTGGTGAGCACCACATTGAAGTAGTTGCCGGGCAGCAGCACGTTCTGGCACAGCGGCTGGTTGGCCAGGCGCGTGAGCGTGGTGCTCTCGGTGAGCTTGGTGCCGGCGGCGTCTATGTACTGGTTGATCGTCAGCGTGTACGGCTGATCACACACCACCTGGATCTGCGCGGCCTGCAGGTTCTGCACGGTCTCGATCGTGCCGGTGAATTTGGCATTGGCGGCCAGCTGCGCGGTGGTGTTGTTGCCGGTGCTGGCCGGGTAGTAGAGGGAGCGCAGCGAGGTGGGCACATCGGCGGCGCGCAGTTGGGCATCGGTGAGGGGGCCACTCACGGGCAGCGCGGTGGCGCGCATCTGCGCATCGGTCACTGGGCCCGAGACCGGCACCGCCGTGGCACGCAGTTGGCCATCGGTGAGCGGGCCAGAGACCGGCAGCGCGGCGGCGCGCAGCTCGGCATCTGTCAGCCCGCCGGTGTTGGCCTGGATGGTCTCCAGTGCGGCCAGCGTGGGGGCATCGAGCGCCAGGGTGCCGCTGACCGGCACCGCCGTGGCACGCAGTTGGCCATCGGTCAACGGGCCCGACACGGGCAGCGCGGTGGCGCGCATCTGCGCATCGGTCACCGGGCCGCTCACCGGCACCGCCGTGGCGCGCAGCTGGGCGTCCGTCAGCGGCGTGAGGTCGCTGCCATCGGGCGCGGTGAGGATGCTGCGCGGGTACTTGACCCCCGCAATCTCCTTGGCCGCCAGGATGATGGTGGCGAGCGCCGCATCCAGCGCGGTGAGGTTGTCGGCCACCTATCAGCCCCCTTGGAGCGCCAGCTGGTTGCGGGCGTTGGCCAGCGCGTTGCGCCCGGCCGGCTTGGCGCCGTTGCGGCGCATCTGGTGCACCACCTCGGCAAAGGTCTTGATGCCGTCCACCATCTTCTCGGCCAGCGCGGCCTCGGCGCCGAGCACGCGGCCCTGGCCCATGCCGCTGCGCACCGCGTCGATCGGCACGCCGCGCCCCTTGGCCACGGCCTTGGTGAAGGCGGCGTAATACTCATCGGTGCGGCCTTGCAGGAAGGTGCGGGCCTCTTCGCTCAGCGGCTCGTAGGGGTTGCCCTCCACCTTGTGCTTGCCCGAGCTGATCAGCGTCACCTTCACGCCTTGCTCGGCCATGGCGGCAGACCAATCCTCGTGGGCCATCCACACGCCGATGCTGCCGGCCTCGCCGCCCGGGGTGACGTACACCTCACCGGCCTGCGCCGCCAGCCAGTAGCCGGCGGATGCCGCCAGGCTGTTGACGCTGGCCACCACCGGCTTCACCTTGCGGGCGGCGGCGATCTGGTCGCCCAGCTCTTGCACCCCGTACACGCTGCCGCCGGGGCTGTCCACATCGATGAGGATCTGGCCCACGGTCTCGTCGGCCATGGCGGCATCGAGCGCGGCGCCGAATTGCTGGGTAGAGGTGCCACCGCACCATTCGGTCATCATGCCGGCACGTTGCACGATGGTGCCGTGCAGCGGCAGCACGGCGATGCCGCCGCCGTTGCCGGCCATGGCCTGCACATCGCGGCGGCGGGCCTCGAAGGCGCTGATGTGCTCGCCACCGTTGATCGGGCCTTCATCTTCCATGGCGCGGTAGGCGGGCGATCCGCCGGCCAGCTTGGCAGCCAGCACGCGCACATGCGCCTGCAGCACCTCGCGGCGCAGCGCCCAGGGGGTATTGAGCCACTCCGCGAGGATGGCGTGGTAGCGGTCCATGGGGGTCAACCTTTCAAATCGTGGCTGCCGGTGAGGGCCAGCCGGGTGAGGCGCGCCAGGGCGATGGCCTCGTAGTCGCTGGGCTCTACGTCGAGCATGCCCAAGCAGTAGGCGTCAGCGGCGGGCTGGTCAACACCCATCACCTCGGCCACGAACTCCGCATGCCGGGTGTAGGCGCTGACCAGCGCCTCACCACCACCGGCCCGCCGGGCCTTGGCCACCTCGGCCAACTCTTTGCGCAGCACGCGCTCAGCCGCCGAGCTGGCCAGGGCCAGGGCGCGCTCGCTGGCGCGGGCGATGGCGGGTGCGGCGGCCAGGGCATCGGCCGGCGCGGTGTCGTCTTCGGTGTCGTCTTCAGCCGGCGGCGGCAGGGTCTTGGTGGGCTTGTCGCTGAGCTCGCGCTCGTTCGTCGGCACCAGCGGCTCGCTCAGGCCCGGCAGCGGGTTATAGCCCTCGATTTCCCGGGCCTCGTTGCGCGTGAGGATGCCGGCGGTGACCATGCGGCTCAGGTATTCGCTGCGGGTCTTGCTGTCGGCATTGAGCAGCGGGCTGAAGCCGAAGCACGGCTCCAGATCCTCCACGCCCTCGCCCAGCAGATCGAACAGCAGCGAGCTGGCCCAGTTGCTGGTCCACGGAAGCATGGTGTCCTGCCAGAACTCCAGGCCCTGCTGCTCAATGTTGTTGTTGGTGCTGCGGCTCAGGTCACCGATCTTGTGCGGCGGGATGCGGAAGATGCGGGCAATGTCGCTGATGCTCAGCTTGCGGGTCTCGATGAACTGGGCATCGGCGTTCGTCATGCCCACTTCGTGCCACTTCATGCCCTCATCGAGCACCAGGCTCTTGCCCCGGTTGGCGCCGGCCTGCTGCTCCTGCAGCTGGCTGCGAAAGCTGCGCTTGGCTTCCTTGTCTTTGAACTTGCCGGGGAACTCTACCCAGCCGCTGGTGGGCCGGGCGTCATTGGCAAAGAAGCGGTTGGCGTAGGTCTCGGCCGCGATGGCGCCGCCGATCGATTCCCGGCAGACTTCAATCGGGTTGAGGCCCATGATGCCGTCATCGCTCAGGGCCTTGAGGTGCCACACCTGGTCGCGGCGCAGCACTTCATCGCTGCCGTTGCGCAGCTTGTGGCGGTAGCGCCAGCTGCCGTTATCCAGCATCTCGATCTGCACCCGATCAGGGTGCATGGGCAGCAGCTCGGCAATGCCGCCCACGCCATCATCCACGATGCGGTTGAAGGCGTTGCCACGGAACACCAGGTGCCCCTGCACCATCTGGCGCCAGGTGAAGGGCGAGTGATAGCGGTTGGGCCGCAGCGCCATGAGGCGATAGAGCCAGTGATCGGTCACGAAGGTGCGCCCGCCGCCGGCCCTGCGCCGGTAGAGCTCGAAGGGCAGCACGGCCATGCTCTGGCTCAGCACCTGCACGCTGGCATACACGGCGCCGTGGCGCATGGCGGTGTCACTGGTCACGCGCACGCCGCTGGCGCTGCGCAGGCTCACCGGGCTGAACCAGAAATCACTGCCCGGGCTGCGGTCATCCTCCGTGCGCATCAGGCTGGTGAACATCAGCGGCCCCCTGTGATGTAGGCACCGAAGCCGGTGATGAGCGCCAGCGCCACGCCGCCAGCCAGCAGGCCAGCGCCCAGGCCCCAGGTGAGGCCGGTGCCGGCGCCGATCAGCCCCAAGGCCGCCAGCATGCTCAGGTCATAGACGGTTCGATTCATGCCAGCTCATAGTCAACATCGATCACCGTGGTGGGATCGACGAACATGGCCATGGAGCCCGCCATGCAGGCCGCCACGATGCCGTCAATGCGCCCGTTGGCGCGGCTGCGCCGCTTGTCGGGGCGGAAGTTGTCGTTGCTGTCGTACAGCAGCGCGGTGTTGTCCGCGCAGTAGCGCAGCACGGGCTGGCCACCGTGGCGCAGCTTGCGGGCGTACACCAGGCGCTCGAGCAGCTTGGCGCCGGGGTACATGCCGCCGGTGTTCTGCGGCACCTCCACCATCGGCACGCCCTCGCCGATCAGGTCATTGGCGATCTGCAGGGCGTTCCACCGGTCGAAGCCCAGGCGCTCCACCTGGAAGCGCTCGCAGGCGTTGCGGATCTCAGCCTTGACCGGCTCGTAATCGGTGACGTCACCCGGCGTGCCCACCAGGTGGCCGGCACGCTGCCATGCCACGTAGGGCGCGGCATCGTCTTTGCCCTGGGTGTCGATCTTGGTCTGGGGCGCCCAGAACCAGCACAGCAGGTGCCAGTGGGTCTCGCCATCTTCTGGCGGGAACAGCAGCACCAGCGCCACCAGATCGCGCGTGCTGGCCAGATCCAGCCCGCCGAAGCAGCGGCGCCCGAGCAGCTGCTGGGCATCGAAGGGCGCGCCGCCTTTGTCCCACACGGTGAGGTCGAACCAGCCGTCAGCGGCGCCGCACCAAATGTTCAGGTCTTTGGTTTTGAAGTTCACCGCAGCACTGGGCAGCGCGGCGGCCTTGCGCGCCTGGGTGCGCATGTAGCCCAGTTCTTTGGCGCTGCCCAGGCCGGGGTTGGCCTTGATCCAGTTGGCCTCGTTGAAGGGGTCGTCACCCTCGTCCAGGGTGTAGATGTAGCCGAACTGCGAATCATCCTGCCGCTTGCCCTCGAGCACGCTCTGCAGGTAGCTGCGCACCTCGGTGCAGATGCCGTCCTGCACATAGCCTGCCGTGGTGATGGCGCTCAGCAGCGGTTGCTTTCGGGCGCCCAGCGCGCTTTCCATCACATCCCACACGCCGCGATCCTTCTGGGCGTGCAGCTCATCGAACAGGATGGCGCTGGGGTTCAGGCCGTCCAGGTTGTCAGCGTTGGCCGGCAGCGGGCGGAAGACGCTGGTGCCGAGCATCACACGCTCTTGGTTGATGCCCTCGTACACCTTGAAGCTGCGCGCGATGCCGGGCGAGCGCCGCGCCCAGCGCTTGATGTTGGCGAAGGCCGGGTTGAAGACCGTCATGGCCTGGTCACGGGTGGTGGCCACGGCGTACACCTCGGCCCCCACCTCGCCATCGAACCCAAACAGGTAGGCACCCTGCGGCGCCTTCCAGGTCGATTTGCCGTTCTTGCGGGCTACCTCTTCATAGCCGCGTGTGAAGCGCCGCAGGCCGGTGTCTGCCCAGCGCCAGCCGTACAGCACCGCCGTCCAGAACTTCTGCCACGGGTCCAGCAGGATCGGCTCTGCCGCCTTGGGGCCCTTGATGTGGACGAAAAACCGCTGTATGAAATCGATGATGTGCGCGGCGTGGTAGGGGCTGAACACCAGCCCGCGCTCGGCGCCGTCGCGCATGTCCTCGTAATGCCGCAGCACCGCCAGCCAGACCCACTTGCCCACCACCAGCTGGCCGCTCAGCACGGCCAGGCCGTAGGCGTCCCACTCGTGCAGGGTGGCGGGTGTCAGTCGTTCAAGCTGGGCCTTGGTGAGGCGCCGCGCCTTGCGGCTTCGAGCAGATCCGCGAACAGATCGTCCTGGCCGCTGTCGCTGCCGGCCTCCTTGCGCACCCGCGTCAACGATGGGATGGTCAGACACGCCTTCGGCAGCCATTGGCCCAGCTCCATCTTGAGGCGCTTCTCATCCTGTGCCCACGGTGACTCGCTTGCCCAGCCGCTCTGAGCCGTCTGATAGCGCCCTTTCTGGGCGCACTCCGCGCAGGCCTGCAGCCAGCCGTAGTACGTGCGCACGATGATGGCGATGGGCAGGCCGGCGGTGAGGTGCTCGATGCCCGCGTCACGCAGCCGCGCGCACAGGTAATCGAACACCCGGCGCTCGTCTGCCTTCAGGTCGATCAGTGGCGGCGGCTCCGGTGACTTCACCGCCCGGCTGCCGCCGCGCGCTGTGTCCACTTCGACATCCGGCAGCTTGGTCTCATCCATCGCGCATCCCCTACCTGCCAAGCCCTGCCCGCCAAACCCCAGGGGGGTAGTTTTCCCCCTCCACAAAAATTCGGCAGATCGGAA
>ERZ869921.439-NODE-439-length-26387-cov-10.119702_pt1 | contig 26387 bp, 34 predicted proteins | sample MGYA00579310_ERZ869921 | MGnify/ENA primary metagenome ERZ869921 (study PRJEB32216, sample SAMN09231816) | wastewater metagenome | place: USA: Maryland | collected 2016-06-21 | study: EMG produced TPA metagenomics assembly of the PRJNA472060 data set (Reclaimed... | reverse complement strand
TTATTATTCCATGCTTTATTTTTCCATCCAGCAACATTGTTATTAATATTATACAATGTTTTTTCATTTTCTAATCTCCTGTTTGCATTTTCTACATCTAATTTTAAAATTGCATCATTCAATCCTTGCTCGCTTCCTGCCAACATACCTAATGCACCTTTTCTATCATATGCTTGTTTTAATCTTCCCAACTGCATACGATGAAGGTTTCTTAAAGCCTGAAAATACTGTTGCGAAGGCATTCCAGTATTAGCCCTCAATTCAGCCATCTTTTGATTTCGTAAAACCTCATCCGGGATAGGCATGTTGGGAGATTCCCCTATTTGGGCTAACAACCGCTTCCCCTCTCCTTTTTGAGAATCTCCGGCAAGGAATTTTATAAGCCCCCCACCTAATTTTGCCGCTGCGTATGCTGCTGGTAGTCCCATAATAATAAAGTTTTAAAAATTAGGGTTAGATACCGCATATTTTAAATATGGTAAGTAAAGATATGCGAAATCTTTTCCTTTGTAAGTTAATAAAATTTCAGTTGCTACTCCCTTTAAATAATCTCCATTGTACCATGCGTCCAATTTGTCAATTCTGCTATTAATATCTCTTTGAAATGCTGCTACATATTCTCCTTCTATCAATGAAAAATTAAATGCCTTCAATTTGCTTATTTGTGGTAATTCTGTCTGCGGGTTTAATTGAGTGGTCAAAATATCTCCGGGATTTTCAGCCGTCCACAACTTGTTTGATTGATACCCTAATCCAAGCATTGTTTTTTTAACTCCCACCTTATCATTAAATGGCAATAATATAGAAGGATAAAACTGTTCGTTATAAAAATTGCACCATTCGGCTTTGTTATTATGAACCCACATTTGCCCTTGTCTCCAACTATAAGTTATATCGTTTGCACTTAATATCCATTCAGGATGAAAGTCATAAAAAGAAGTGTACATATCTCTTTTTTCATTGTAAGAAAAAGTGTAACTCTTTATCGTTTTGCCATCAAAACTTCCCGCTTGCAACACAGATACGGCTTCTTCTTCTGCAAAGTCATAATATCCTAATATTTTTGACTTAAACCCATTTGTTTTTAAATAGTCATAGTTATAAGGTATAAACAACGGCTGGATATAGAATTGCCCTTTCCTTAATTCACTTATTGGGGTCAACCCATTGCCACTAATCGAAAGCCTTAATTGATAACCTCTTACTGGGTCTATAAAATACAAATTGCTTTTTGATCTTATAACGCCTGTTGGCTGATTTCCTACCCCGAACGTTCCATTATAATATTGAATATTGTTTTTGGTTATTATTTCATCTGTAGTAGTCAAGATATTAGTGCTGTTACTTTGCACGAATTTTGAGTATATACCACATTGTCCACAGGCTCTTTCCTGCATTACTACTAATAACCTATCAAATACTTCGTATCGCTGTATCTTCCCTTTACTTCTATCAAATTCATCAAAGTTTAAAAATTTAAACCTGTTTGCATTGTTTATGTTTGTTTCAGGCTGAAAATTCAATCCCCACCTTGTTAATGTCGGATTAAATACCTGTGCTTTGTTTCTATCTACTATAAACGCTCTCCCGTTTGAGTTTACAGCACTTTCAAAATAATCAGAAAAATTAGGGTCAACTACTCCTACAGTGTAGGTTTTTGCAGCTTCTGTAAATACTAAATTTCCGGACACTAAATCCAATACAAAATCATTATCTGCACAATTCATAACTAAAAAAGCCCTGCTGTTGGACGGCATAGTCATGCTTGTATTTACAGTAAAGGTAATATTGTCACCCGCTGTTGCTCCAGTCTGATTACCTAACGGATAAAGTGTAGATGTAGTCCCTGAAATAACATAGAACTGGATTCTGAAATTTTGAACCGTTGTAGTAGCTGCTCTTAAATTAATAGTTCCAGTTATATTAAATACAATTGTACCGTTATCTACATTAAATGTCCATCCGGGGGTATTGAAATTATTTACAAAACCGCCTTGCGCTACACTTTCCGCAACATCGTAATTTTGACTTGGAATAGTTTGGCTTACCAATGTTTGACCAATTCTTGTACTTGGCCCAAACGTGCCTTCATTTAATTTACAAGAAATTACATTCCCTGTGTTTATAGTTCTATTTCTATAATAGTAATCTCCTTCATTAAATCTAAAAATAGCCGGTTGAGATAAATTAGCGGTTTGGTTTTGCAATGAACCTTGATGAAATGCAGTTGATGTTCCATAGTTCCCTATTGAGTACCTCTCACTAAACTCGTAATATTTATCTAACCCATCTGAAACCGGCTTTGCTGGCGTATATAATTCTATAAAATAATTAAAGAAATCTTCTGTGCCAAAATCAAAAGTTCCACTTGTTGACGGGAGAGCAATTTTTACAAACTGACCTTGATAAACAGTACCGTTTATTGTAGGATTTACTTCATTACTCAATATTTCAAAATCATTATTTACATAAACTGTCCCACTGCCTCCAGAAAGTATTTTATAAAACCTTATCCTATCGTTTGGTATAGGTTCAAAAGCAAGAAACTTAGATGATGGGTTGGCAGCAATAAAAACATTTAAACTTTCTATACTTATATATGCGTAATTGGCATCCTTAAAAGTTCTGTCGCTTACCCACTCAATCTTCCTTTCTTTACTTAAATTTTTCGTTCTTACTATTTGATAGTACGCAGCATACGTTGGGGGGCGATTATTAATTGAGAAAAGAATAGAAGGTATTAGTACGGTTCCGCTTTCAACATATGTTATTGTTTGAACGCTTAACCCATTTGCGGTTTGCGCCCCAATAGTCCTGCCTTGCTTATCGAAATACACAATAGACCACCCATAATTAGAATTTCTATCATAAATAAATGAATCGGATACTGGTATCAGTACTGGAGCTGCTTCATACCTTTGAAGAACTTCCCCGCTTTTCACCATAACCAAATTTTCGCTGTCCGAAGAAATTATCGTAAACCCCTCCAATACGGCGGCAGCAGATAATCCGGTTATGACGTTTGCGGTAGTGGCAGCAGAGGCAGTATAGGATATGGTTTCGTTAGTAGTAACAATATTAAATACATCCCCAACGGTCACTTTACCTACCAATACAGTATGAATGTTACCTGTTCCAAAACCACTATCACCAGATTGGTTTGATTGAAATACAAATGGATACTGCGTTGTTTGTTGAGAAATAAACGAACTCCCTGCGGTAGCATTTATTATAGTTTGGTCATAATCTTCGGTAATGCCTCCATAAATAGGCACGTTTCCATTTAATATCTCTAAGGCTATAGCTTTCAATGGAACATAGTCATAAAGCTGTATGCTATCTTCAACATCAATATTTATGTATGCCTGATTATTATAAAATCTAAATATAGAAATATCATTACTTGGGATACTTAATTCGGATTTATTTAAGGTTGCTATAGTAAAAAAGTCGCTAAAAGCATTTGGATTAATTGTACCATCTCCATTATCTTGACCTGAACCACATGCAAGTATTTCTATTTCTGAAACGTCTGTTTCTCCTGTCGGAAAAACAATAGCTATTCGACAATTTTTTGTAGGGTCTTTGTCAATGTTTGTATCTAAATACCCAACTGGTAACGGCAGCCTGCTTTGGCTACTGGTTACACTTGTCCCATTATTCTTGTACTTGAATCTTACTTTAAACTTAAAAAGTTTCTTACGAAGATTATTTACAGTTACCGTGTTGTCATTTTCATAACAAACGTAAGGAGGCATAATTGCCGGGGCTTTAATAACATCAATGAAACTTCTTTTGATTGTTCCATAACCTCCAGTCAAAGCTCTTTCTACATTTATCTCACATGGTTCCCTTAGTGAGTTGTTAAAATAAATAGTATCTCCTTGCACCGAATCTCCATAAAGTATTTTGGCTGCATAAATAGGATAATCAGGATTGAACTGCAAAATATCTCCATCAGTATTAACTCCAACCTGAACTACTATTGACCATCTTTTTATAGACAGTTCAAATACATAGATAGCGTGATTTCCTTTTGAGTTGTAATTAAAAGAAAAAATTCTTTGTTTTAAATCATCAAAAAAACCTCCGATAGTTTCATTGCTTCCTTCCGGCAAATATGGGTTATTTAAAAGAGAGTTGCCGGGTATATTTTCAAATCTTAAATTATTACCAGTGCCTCGAAAACGACCATTAAAGGCTAATTTATGAGAACCTTTAATTATATTATGTACCGAATCATCGGTATCCATTAATCCCGTAAACTGTAATACATCAACTGGCATTATTAAGGTGGTGTTGGTATGGTATAGCTAAAATATACATATTCTTGCGGCACTACATAATAAGTAGTAGCACCAAAAATAAACTTATTGCCTTTTTTAAAAAGAACTATTGTATCTGCCCCGCATCTTGTTACATTTTCTCCAACAGATTCAACATTTCCCATTGCGTTTTCTAATCCATCAACTACTACGTCTGTTCCTTGAATTTCCCTTATTAATAAAAGGTCAGCAAATATTTCTATCTCTGTTGGTGCAGACATTAGCTTCTTAATTTAAAGGCATTCGACTCCCTTACTACTTGATTGAAACTTTGTAATATAAATTTCTTTTTAGGCATACTTCGCCTTGCTATTATCTGCTCGGCAATCCACTCCTGATATGTTCCTAATTTCAATTTCCATTTTATAAACGCAATTATTGATTCTTGAAGAACTGTTGGAACCATTATATCCCGGCTCATTTCTGGAGAAAATATATACTCAATCATTACTGAATCATACTTAAAATCATCAGGGAAAATAATAACCCTATTTACTTCATCTACTTTGCATTCCCCATGAGTTATAACCCCGTTTCCTACTCCGTATAATTGATATATACCACCACCATAATAGTAGTTAGAATAATAAGGGACTAAAGCCACATTGCCTATATTATCATTAACATTCGGTGTTAAATCCTGCAATCTTTGTGGATTATTGTCTCTAAATGTTGTTAGACCCGGATTTATCCTTAACGTTTCAATTTCCTGACGGTTATTTAAAATCCCAATCTTTGTCCATGAAAGGCAATCCGTAGGCAGGAGAGCCGTCTTGTTGCCTAGCAATGGCTGCCGTATTGTTTTAGTTTGTCCTGCAAAATCGTATAATAGCTTTTTACAAGCCCTGTTTGCTAACAACCAGCACTTGTCCGCATCTCCATAACTTTTATCAGTTTCATCTAACGCAAGAGAAACAATTGTCATTAATGGAGTATATGGTACAAAATCATTTTGCACTATTCAAAAATTTTATCCTGTCGTTAATAATACCGTCTAAATGCCTTCCAAAACCGCCTATATGCTGAATGTTCAGTATCCTTTGAAGAAAATCTACTTCTGTTTCTCCTTTGGGTAATTCTGGAATTGATTCATCTTTTTTTTCTTCAACTAAACTCTCAACAACCTTTTCTTCTACTATTTCAGTAGTATCTTCTACTGGCGTTTCGACAACCTCTTCTTGAGGTATTTCAACTATTCCTTTTTTTACTGCTTTTGCCATAGTATATTTTTTTAGTTATCAACTTAGTTTAGAACCAGCAGGAAGATCATCTTTTATTATATCCTGTGGCAATTGTAAACGCTGCGCTAATCTTGCAACAACCATATCGAATATCATTTTTTGTGCATCGTCTGGAAGATTGATTGGGTCAGTTATATCAACCGCCCTTGTACTTGGCATTTGTACATACCATGTTGTATTTAATAAAGAGCTTCCATCACTTGCTGCCAAATAAATTTTATTATTTTCTACCCAATACCTAATCCCAAATGGCATAGGCATATTTATTCTATATGCCACTCTTTTTGCTTTTATTGGGAAAGCGTCTATACCTTGACCGTATCCCGGTTCTTTTGGATAAACCCTATTTATTGAATACCCTAATGGCAAACTTAAAGGAGGTTGCGGCAGTGTACTAAACCAATTTAAACTTGCCGTTTCCTGTTGTAGAGCCGCTAATTGAAATGTCACAAGATATGCTTCTGGAGTTTCCATAAACCCTAAAGCCTTTGCATTATTCCATACTTGCCCTACTAATCCAAACGACATAGCTTCATTTATATACAACAACATTTCATTGTCGGTAACGGAATACTCTGCATCAGGAAAATTATTATTCATATGTTTCCCGATACGTTGTATCATTTGTATCCATGTATAGTCTAATGCCATATTATATTGAAGCTACGAAATATTCAATGTAAACCGATGCGGTATCTGCTTGTGCGGAGATATTATCTACGTCCACAAATGCTGAAAAAGCACCCCCATTTGAGTTTGCACTTTCTTTTAAATTACTCATCATAAAAGTACATCCCGGATTAACCTTAACATCAAATGTTTCTGCGCTCGTTTTTGTTACACGAACCCTAATGAAATTTGTGTCATCCTTGTTCGTTATTCTAAGATATTTTACATTGTCTCTCACAAATTGACCTGCTGCAACAGTGGTAGAAAATAACATTACTGTCACTCCACCAGAAGCAGGAATAAGCATTATTCTTGGGTCAAACGGAATTATGTTAGCAAATGAAACTTCATTTATATAATTCAATGGTTGCTGGTTTGAAGTTAAATTTTCGGTAACTGTTACTTTTAAGGTTGATGCGGTTAATGTTGTTGCCATTGTTTAATATTTTAATTTCCTGTGTTTTGAACGGATGTCCCAAAGTTTGCGAAATCGCTATCTTTTATTGCTACCCCTATTGTCTTTAGAACCCTTTTGCATATCTCCCGGTTGTCATCTGTATTCCAAAGAGACTGCACGCTTGAACCGGGGTTATATACTTGCCTTTCATCTGTATCATAAGTAAAGCCCCATACAATATCAGGAGGTCTCATTATATAATCCAAATCTGCCGATGTAACGCCGCTTGCCGGTAATGTATTAGGTAGTAGATAATAATACCCCTCATATTCTACAAAATAATACTTATTATCTGTTATGCTCGGAGGGTCAATAACGCTTGCATTTACTGTTGCTATTTGACCATGATTGATTTTGTAAACATCTACTCCGTTAACCCGAAACGCTAATCTATAAACAAAATCGCTCGGCTTATCTACTTTTGCAGCCAATATATTTATAGTAGTAGGCTTTGTGAAAGGAGACAATTTTTGTAATATAGTTTCATCTTCTATTAACCCTGTATTTGTTCCCGTCTTACCATTATTCCTATTTTGCCACCTACCTAACAAATCCCCCATGTAAGCATTTTGCTCTGCGTTCCAATACCTTTGAAATTGCTCATTCCCTAATGCCATGTTTTGATTTTTAAGCATTAGATCGTTTGTGTACTGGAATATATAATTAACGCTGTCGTCCATATTAAAAAATAGCCTGCAATAAAATACAGGCTATACTAACATTCTTAAATTAATAAATTATTTGTCGTATAAAGCCTTTAACTGTATTACAAAATCTTCTCCGCTTTCGGATTGACTATGTTCAAATATTTTTTGAGCTATAGAATCTGTAGATTTTAACCCTGAAATATCACATATCTCGGTATTGCTACCTTTCCACACAGCCTTATTCGGATTAAACTTGGTATTAATTTTACCGTCTTCTAAAGCCTTATCAATGTAATACTTTATTTCAATGCCTTTATTCCCATAGCTCTCAATAAACAATTTAGGATTTTTACTTGCGGCCTCTCTATACAATGCCCTTATTTCTTTAGGACTCCTTTCATTATCCGAATCGTAATCTTTTCTTGAAATGCCCAAATAATCTGAATGTATAAACATTTTAACATCGCTTGCATCTTTAGCTAATTTCAATGCTTTTTCAATTAAGTCAATTTGAAGCGTTGTTTCATCTGCTATTTTATCGGCATTTAGCGGATAAAATATTGGTGTTGCCGTTTTAGTCCTAAAATTACTTTCTACATTCCAACTACAAATATTCATGTACAACAATAACATTTTTTCATACCCGTTAGCACCCCATTTGCCATCAATAAAATGTTCTTGTTTAGTAGATTTAATAGCGTCCGATAAAATGTCTTTATCTTTTGGCTGCTTGTCAACAAATATAGTTGTACAGCCTGCATAATAACGAATATTTCTCCGTTGCCCATTCCAAACTATTTGAGAAGAAAATACAATGTTTCTTTTGGGGGTAAATTTTTTAGCAGGTAATGGAATTACTGTCCTGCCATTATTACTTATTTCCATAACAGGCATAAGCGAATCATGCGATTCATTAGCCAATTGGAACATATACTTTTTCTCTGAATCAAAGACCTGCGTAAGAGCAAAATATTCGTTTGAGTCTTCTTTTACTTTCTCTTTATCATCTCCTAATTCAACTTCAATCCATTTATATTCTTTTGCCCCTTCTTTTTTTAATGGGGCAGATAATGTTTCTGCGTTTGCCATTTTTGTATGTATTTAAAATTAGGGTGCGGCAATATACCGCACCCTTTATAAGAACTAATTATGAAGAAATACCTTGAAGTATTACAAACTGTTCTGCGGCAGTTACACGACTACCTACATACGCAATCTGTTCGTACTTATTGCTTGCCTCTGTTGTTTTGGTTGGTTGAGTATAACCCAAAGACCAGCTATAAATCCTCATTCCAGCCGGGATGTCAGGATTTTGCTGATATACCCACTGCATGTAAGGACGGGTAGAACTATCTTTTGCATCTTGTGTCATTCCTTGTGGAACAAAAAGACCAAAGTAGGCACGATAATCTCCCTGTGTTGGGGTATAACCAAACAATGCCTCTGCGGTAAATCCTTTGTAACGGTGGAAATGAAAATCGAAAGTATCAGTAGAAAAACCTCGGAACCCATAAGATGTTGCCGCTTCCTGACTGAAACCTACAGAAGCGTAACTGATAGCTCCGTTACGGTAGATACCAAACAAAGTATTGTTTATATCTTGACGTTGAGTTAACTGTTGAAGAGCATGATACTCTCTTGGCCCACCGTTGGCATCCAATACATTTGTCATGTTTTGAAAATCTCCTACGGTGAAGTTTTGAGCAATATAGTCAACAATAGAGCCTCTTGTTTGAACAATAGGTATAATTCCGTCTGTGCCATTTGTACCTGAAATATTCGCAGAAGGAACCCCCTCCATAACAATGTCTTCTATAGAAGCCATCATTTGAACGTTCATTTCTTTTACTGCTAAGTATGGCTCATAGAAATTACCATTACCGAAATCAATTTGCGTTTTGTTCATTCCTGCCAAATCGCTTGATTTAACAGAAGCCCTTGCTACGGTTGCGGTATTGTCGTAACGGTAAAGTTTAGCCTGTTGTGTACCTTGAGAATCAGAAGATTCACCTGCAAGCTGGTTACCAAATGTTTCTAATCCTTCCCCAGCCAGTACTACTGCGCTTGAACTTGCACCAGAGTGTACAGTATAATTTCCATTAGGAGTTAATTCAAGTACAAATGCACCCGTATTGCGAGTGATATTTGTTACCTTAAATTTTAACCCGTTTGAGCGAAATTTTACTGTTTGATTCAATAAGAATGGAGATTGAGTTCCTGTTGCGCCATTATTGTAAGATTCAGGACTCTTTAATGTTACGTTTACCGCTGCGCCTACTGCACCTGCATTCACTTGAGATGCAACTATACCTGAACCAAAAGGACGACCTTTTTCAAAATGAGAGAATGTATTGGTTGTTGTATTTACCTGTTCTACGGTAGTATTACCCAAGATTTCCATTGCAAGGGTGTATTCGCTATTACCGTATTTTGCGATTAGTCCGGGAATATAATCTGGAATAACGAAATTTAATTCGTTGAATATTGCGGTTGTTATACCGGAAGGATATGCGACTGGCCCCGGCTGCCCTGTTGCGCCCCTAACTATTGTTGCTGGCATTTTTTTGTGATTTTGATTTTATTAATTTGTTACTAACTGCCTACCATTTCTTTGGTATGGGTCTAACGCCATTCGCATTTGCTTATCCAACTCTGTTGGTTCTGCTGCTGGTATTATTGGTTGCCTGTTCATCCCGTTGCCACTATTATCCGGCAGTGAAGATTTTATAGTAGCATTTTTTGCTTGTGTCATTGCAGCCATTAAGTAACTGTCATAATTCAATGCAACATCAATAGCTTTTAAAAAAGCTGCGTTATCAAATTCTCCGTTTGATGAACTGAAATGTGCTAAGAATTTTTCTGGATTAGTGGCTACTTCCACAGAACGACTAAAACTTTTTTCGTCTGGTTGATACTGAAACTCAAATGCTATTTTATTGGTCTCATCATTAAAAGGCATTTTTGTCTGTATTGTTACCGGAGTAAAAGGTTTAAATATTTCCTTCATTTCTGCTTCTGCTTGGGTTTGCTGCTCCAATGATTTCTTGTATTGGATATACCCTTCGTCTTGTTGAGAAGATATTTCAGGAAATTTTAATTGTGCTTTTGCGTTTTCTAATTCAGGTATCAATTGTTTTGCCTGAATTGTTCGTTTCATTTCGATACGGTACGCCTGCTCTTTCCATGCTGCATGTTTTTCGTCAAATTCATCTTGAGTTTCTTTTAACTCATTAAAAACAGGCTCTTTTGGTATGGAATATTCTTCCTTATATTGGAAGTCTATTTCTTCTGGACTTAAATTTTTGTATTTAAGTTGCATACCTAATTTTATGATTTCAGAGGCAGTATCTTTGTTTACTTCAAGTGAAGTAAGTCTGTCTAATTTGTTTTGTTGATCTAATACGGAATAAACTTCATTAAATTTCCCCGCCTGCAACGCCTTAAATACGGATTCACTTGTAGGATTTTCAAACTTTAGAGGCTCTGGTGCTGGAGCGGTAGTTGTTGCTTTTGTCTTCCAACCATCTATTTCAGTAAAGAAATCTTCCGGTTTTTCAAACCCATACTTTTCTTTTATTGTATCAAAGCTAAAAGGAATTGGTGCGGGTGGTGTATCAGTAAGTGGTGCAGCTATCTGCCCACCGCCGTTATCATTAACTATCGTTTCTGGTGCTTTACCTGTTAAAGAAGCCTGCATCATTTGATGCAATTCTGGACTTACGCCTTCAGGAGCGTTTACTGGAGTTGGGACTATTTCGTCTGCCATTTTATATTTTATTAATGGGGAAATTATTTATTCGCAGTAAAAATACATTTATAGTAAAAATATATTTGGCGTGAGAGTAGATAAAGGGTACATTTGGGTACAATATAATTTATGGCTAACCTTAATATTCCAGAAGACTTAAAGCGTTTTATACTTTCCGAACAAGGGAAAATAAAATCAGAAAAAAATGTAGGTAAGTTTTCAATCCACTTAACTATGTGGAAATTGTTGAGAGAGTTAAAAGATATAAAAGAGAAAAAGAACTAAGCAGGCATTTTTATTTTATATTGAGGAAGTACTTTTATTTTGCTGGCTGGCAAAACAGGGGCTTGCTGTTCTCCGAATATTGGCAATAAGCACATAAATAACGCTATACATTGGTCATAAGGTGTCCTATCTGAATGGTCGTATTTTAATAATTGATTTAATAATGTAGGATACATTATTCGATGAACATGCCCATTGTAAACTTCGTTATCGGTTCCATCAATATACATTTTTCCTACCTGTAACTGTGTTGAAAGCTGAAAGGGGTCTCCACTTCTGGTTCCGGGTTCAATTTTATTATTTTTCTTTACTGGATTTTGAGCCACCTTTGGTGTCCATTCTAAAAATGCACCGCACTTTTGTTTATTAAAATATCTGTAATAATCTCCTCTTGCATCAATTTCATAGTTAGCGGTACACCCATACCATTTGCAAGCTAATAGTACCTGCTCGTCAAAATGAATATCTAATCTGGTTTCTGCAATCCACATTGCTACCGGATACATCCCCATTTCTTCCCCTTCTATAATGCAAGATTTTTTGAAAACCATTATTACAGGCTTAGACCCGTTTATCGTAACAATATCTTTGGTAGTATCTACACCAACTTGATACATTGATTTATTAAGAGGTTCCAAATAGCCTCCTCTGTCCGCAAAGTAATTAGGCTTATTCGGATATTCTAAAACAAACCACCCTCCTTTTGCGTCATCCATCGGCTTAGTGATGTAGTCTTCTTTATCTTTTTGTGTAGGAAACCTTGCAGGAGTGATTCTTTTTTCAGGTATAAACCGAAGCTGTCTTAAAAATGGTTTTTCATCCTCAATGTATTTAAGTTGTCTTTTAATATTACCTGCATTAAATTCACACCCTTGACCAGCATACATAAATGCTTCGTCTTCATCACAAGGATTCATACGAACTTCTTCTTCTAAATCAGTACCTTCCAATCCTTCCCTTCTTTTTTCAAGCACATATACTTTTGCTCCTAACTTTATATCGTCTTCTGATAATTCCGAAATCAACTCCCCTTCTTCGTTTCGTTGAACCCATTTACTCACTAAGTATTCATATTGTTCTTCTGTTGGTTCCGACACTACACTATCTCCAAACTCATCAATAAAGCCTTCGTATGCCTCGTATGCCGGTTGGAAAAACCTTACAAGCCGATTTATGGTAGGCTTCTTTTTAAATTGATTAGCTGAATCAAATATTTTTTTATACTCCGCACCCCCTCCTTTAGTCAATTCATTTACGGTTGAAGGGCAGTCAATCCATCCTACTCTTTTTACGCCCTTAGTAAGAGTTTTTGAAATTATAGCCAGTAACCTTGAAGCAGGAACATCTAATGGGTATTTACCTCCTTCATCCAAAAGCACATAACTCATCCTGCCACGATCATACGCATTTAATACAGGTGCTTTATAGCTTATTTTAGATGAAGCTCCCTTTTCGTGAACCAATACTAATTCAGTTACTGAATCTTCTTTCCCTTGCAATTGCTGTTTAAAAAATGGCGGCAATAACTGATAGGCATTGGATACCATTTCGGTAAATGTAGCCTTGCTGTCCTCTCTTGTCTTAGATAATAAACCGCAGTTAGAGTTCCTGAAAAATATGGCTTCGTAAAGTATGTTTGAACAGCTTTGTGAAGAAGCTCCTTGCCTACGTTTTTTAATGCGAACAATACCTAAACACCAAAGGATATGAAACCAATGCTGCCAAAATAAAAAATAAATCCTATCTGCTTCTCTAAATTCAGGAGGGTTGCCGTCTTCAAGTATGTAATATTTTAAATAGAAATAGTAACGCCCCGGAATACATCTTAGCTTTTCTCCAATCCACATCCATATACCATTCCTACATTTTTTTAACTCTTGCTCTGCGTAAGCATCTTGTTCAGGCGTAAGGTCAAGTCTTTTATTTTTATCATACTCTACATTGTCAAATATTGGTGGCAATTCCCCTCTCCTCCACTTTTGTTCTTTTCGTGGCAACCCATAATTTTCTGCATCCTCATCTTTTGGTCGTTCAGGAAGTTTTACGTTTGTACCATATATTTCAAGATATTCACTCATGTTCTATCTTCTGCCATCCTATCTGTAAACGACCTTTTAACATCATTTTCTCTATCTCCAGTTATCCCGGCAGTCATTTTTAAGAATTTAAGTGTTTCGGCAAGAGGAGTTATAGCTGCCCAAATTGTTTTCATTCGTTCCATAGTCTTGTCTTTTGGGTCAGACAAATCTATATCCGACATATCAGTATTGTCAAGTATATCCGATAGGTCAGACATATTTTTATTTAAAGAGTAATACAATTTAGCATCTCCTTTTACACCTAAAGAATCCAATTTAGCTTCAAGCGCCTTTATTCTATCATCTTTTTTTTGTCCTTCTGTCTTTGGTGGTTTGTAATCTGTTTCTGCCATATTATTGCATTATTACTGGTGCAGCTTCTTGCTCTTGAGATAACTGTTGCTGTTGCATTTGCTGTGCTTCTGGTGGTGGCATTGCACCTTCTGCCATAGCTGTTTCTTGTTCCTGTTGCGCCTGCATAACTGCGGCTTGTCCCATTTGTTTATTTTCTTCTGCTAATGGGATTGCAATGTTTGGAACTAATTGTTGTATAGCTGGCATTAGTTGCTTTATCAAATTGCCACTTTCATCTTTAGCGCATACTTGCATAAAGCCTTTAAGCAACTCAATCTCTTTTTCTTTAGTTGCTTTAAAAGCCTCCATTTCTTTATCAGCCGCTAATTTATCTGCTTGTAATTCTTTTGCTTGTTCTGCTGCTAATTGTGCCGATTGCTGCTGCGTCTCTGCGTTTTGCCTTTGTAGCATTTCACTTTCTTCCATTGACTTTTTTCTATTCCTTTCGACTGTTGCAGCTAAGTACCATTGCGCTAATCTTGTATTTTGTATTTCTCTTAAAAATAAAGCATCCTTTGGTGATAGTGCAGGATTTCCTGCCGCATCCGTTACTTGGCTATACCGGTCAATATCTCTTTCTAATAGCTGCTTCTCATACTCGCTTGACTTCATTTTAATACTAATTTCAAATCTTGTATTAATCATGTCATCTTTGCTTTCTGGCTCTTTTTTTACTATATCATTCCAGTGAAGTAAACATAATTTATAGAATGTTTCTTCCCAAACTTGATTGTTCGTGTTTAATACATAATCGCTGACGTTATAAGATGCACTATTTTGTTGTTCTTGTAATACTCCACTTGTTCTATCACCAACATCACTGCCATCACGGTATTGAGGGACACCAACCAATTGACGTATTTCCATTACGATCTGTTCCAATAAACTGGAAAGTCCTATAATCTTTTGGATAGTATCGTCTGCACTGCCGGGGCTGATTGCTGGCGCTTGTGGTGTCAATGGGTCTATACCCTTGCTACTCCAAACTTCAACTCCTGTTTGGTCGTATATCCTTATAACTTCTTCCCAAGAAATACTATCCCCGTTACCTAAATCAATATTTCTTGCACTTTCAACATCAACCCGATAACCTGATGGGCGTAGTTTTGCAATCAGTTGTTTTCTTTTTAATTTGGTTAGCTGGTACTCTTTTAGTGGCTCCATTATTCTCTCAAAAAGAGAAGGTACATATTGCCCGTTATTATTTGGTATGCCTACTGTATAAGCAGTTAATGGGGTAGCTACATTTGTGTAAGGTGTAATAATCAAGTCAGCTTCCCCCCAATAAAGCATCGTGTCCCCGTTTGGTGCATATACACCTCTCATCCATGTGTTTTTTTTGCGCTTTATTATTTCGGTTCCTTCTGGTTTTTGCTGTTGAATTATTTCACCGTTCTTTTTCTTTTGTTGATAGGGTACGTTCTTTTTTATTTCTAAGTTTTCCTTCCCATAATTATCCTTTTTAGAAACGTAATACTGGTCTTCGCAGAAATCAACATCACAATCAAATACTAATATCTGGCTGTCATCATAAGGGCGACTTTGATTGTAGTAGGTAAGGGCATAATTATCTTGCCACATATAATTGAACTGCCCTATGTTTTTATGATTGGATAATTTAGCTAAGTCAAATATTTGTTTTTCGGTCAATCCGTTTGGTCTTTCATCACTTTTACCAAAACGCTCTCTTACATCCTTAACTTTCAATCCGTAAAATTCTCCGATGTATGCCAGCCCGCTACCATTGTCGTTCATAATGAAATTATAAACCATGTTGGTAGGAACGCATTTTCTTACAGTATAATTATCAATCCCGCATCTCTCTATCTTAGTACAAGTGAAATTTACTACAGTTAAATCGTAAAGAGTTTTTCTATTAAGTATTCGTTCAAATTGGATTTGCTTTTGAATGGCTGATAGCATCTCTTCAAACCTTATTTCTTTCGGCAACTTATCTTCAATCTCAAAATATACCTTTGCGCTCATTTCGTCATCCGGCACATACGCTCCAGTATCTTCTAATTGTATGCCTGCTTGCTCTTGAATATCTTTTATTGTTTCCAACTCCTGCATCCTATGGATTGCATCTAAATATCTATCCTCTTTTTCTTTTAAACTACTTTGGTCAACGGCACTTACCGATGGATATGTCTTGTTTTTAGCCATGCTTTCAACCAAAGTACCTACAAATTGTGCCCCTAACCTTGTTTGAGTCATATCCATATTTACCCACGCCTTGTTCCCATCAACTACATTCATGTAGTCAAGAAATTGCTGCATTGGCTGTGTGCCCTCTGCCCACATCATTAATTGCTGCCATCGTGCAGAACGACCACCAAAGAAGTTTACATCACTTGCCCCTGATGTCTGTTGCAACCATATGCTTTTTAAAAGTGCCTTACCTTTTTCATAATTTGCTTTTTCCTCCGGGGAAAGGAATAGGCGCTGAAGGATAGGGTCATAATTAAATGGGCTGTTGGGGATGCTGGTTTCTGCCATGAGGAAATTTTTGCCCCTAAAATTATAGAATTATTTTCGTAATACCCCGCAAATGTGGGTACTATCCACTTTTGTTATTCTTTTTTCTTGTCCGTTTACTACATACACTATATCATACCCTGCGCTTGGACGGGTAAATACTATATCATCTTTAAAGTATTTTTCATTGCCGATTTCAACATTATAAACTTTATCGTAAGTTTTTTGATGCTCTGGCGGCAACGGCAAATCAGTGGGTATTATTATTCTGGAACAAATTAGGTTGTCACAAATAGGAGTTATGTTTCCTTCTGCATCTATTTTCGCAAATAGTATATTACTAAAAGGTATTGAAAATAAATTCCCCTCTACATGATATGGAGAAGGCATATAGAATAAATTGTGATGACAAAGTAGTATATCGGATGAGTGAACTGTATCATTCCCTTTTATAACTTTTGCAACTGTTGGAGATTTTTCCCTGTAATTTGTATCAAATTTACCAGCGGTTGATAGGGTAATCCCTCCTATGGTAATAGTGTCTTTTTGATCTAAATCTACCTCGACTAATATTTTATTGTTCGCTCCAATCATCTATGCCTATTATTCTTTCCCCTTCAATTATTAAATACTCTTCCCCACCGTATTCTATTGTAAACCCATTTCCCTTATGAAAAATTGCCAACTTCCCTGCTTCTATTTTTTTATCCGAAACCAATTCGCCCACTGAAAATATTTTACCAGTATGCGGTTTTTCCACTCCTTGCTGTGGGATAATAAGTCCATTACTCTCATGCTGTTCGCTATCCCTAACGATAAAGGTGAAATTATTTACTGCTTGTATCATTTAGCTTACGGTTATTATTGAACACTCTGTTGTTAAAAGCATACCGGCTACAGATGCTGCATTTCTTAATGCACTACTTAGTGCTTTTGTAGAATCAATAACCCCCGATTGTACCATATCTTCGACTCTCTCTGTAAGTACGTTATATCCATAGCTATCATTACTTTCTTTAATTACTTTTAGAGTGGCTATAATTTGTTCGGCAGGAATCCCCGCATTTGAACAAATTTGACAAAATGGAGTAATTATCGAATTGGCCACCAAATCCCCTCCTTTACCAAATTTATTTTTGTTCCAATGAACAATAATGCCTGTGTCGTCCAATGGTGTGCTACCATTTGGCTCCGACATAGATATTTTAGCAAAAGCAGTTCCACCGCCCGGAACAAATCCTTCGCTTATAGCCGCTTTAGTTGCCCTTACAGCATCGTCAACTCTATCCATCCTTTCAAACAATTCGGTTTCAGTGACTCCTCCTACCTGAATAACCGCCACTCCGCCAGTAAGCCTTGCTATATGTTTTTCTATTGCTGCCTTTTCATCTTCATCTTTAGCCTGCGTTAAATTCATTTTAAGGTCATTCAAAAATTCTTCTATCGTATTTTTGTCTCCATTCCCTTCAATGATAACCGTTTCGTTTTTTGTTACAATAACCTTTTTGGCTTTACCCATTTCTTTTTGAGTTGCCTTTTTTATATCAACTCCACGAATATCGCTGATATAAATAGCCCCCGTAAGCATGGCTATATCTTCCATCCATTCTCTTCTTGCCTCCCCAAATTCAGGGCATTTAATAACACAAGCCTGAATCTTTTTGTGGTAGTTATTCATTGCCAAGAAAGCTAATCCTTCACCTTCCGCATCTTCGCAAATTATCAACAGCGGCTTGCCTGTTGAATTAGCTGCTTCTACAGCTTTTTGTATTTGAGTGTGGTGATTTATTTTTTTCTCATAAAGAAGTATAAAAGGGTTTTCAAATTCACACATTTCTTTTGCTGGCTTATTCATAAATAAGGGACTTACCCACCCCCTTTCTATTTTTAATCCTTCGCTTATTTTTATAATGGTTTCATTACTACTGCCACGCTCAATATCTATAACTCCATCAAATCCTATTTTTTCAAATGCCGATGCTATTAAGTCCCCAATCACTTTATCATTATTAGCACTAACTGTTGCCACTTGCCTAACTCTTTCTATGTCTCCTCTTACCGGGGTAGATATTTTTTTAAGTTCTGTCAACACATAATCAACAGCAGCATCAATACCTTTTTTCAATTCCTGCGGATTTGCCCCTTCATCAATTAGTTTCATGCCTCCAGTTATCAATGCCTCTGCCAGCACACACGTACAGGTGGTTGCGTCACCTGCTTCATAAACAGTCTTTAAAGCAGCTTCTTTTATCAGCAAAGCACCCCTGTTTTCTATTGGGTCTGTAAGCTCAAAGTGTTTCGCCACTGTCCATCCATCCTTTGTGCTCCGGTTGGGTAATGGCACAAGCCATCCATCCTGATACATAGACTCTCCTATCAGTACATTTCTACCGGCAGCGCCCATTGTAACTGCAACTGCTTTTGAAATTTTCTTAACCCCTTCTAAAAGTTTTTCTCTGGATTCTTTACCAAAAAAGACTGCTTTATTCATTTTTTTATTATTTATTACGATTAAATTATTTTATGGTAATCGGCTTCAAGTATTTTCTTTTCATGCCATCTATAAACTTAGAGGCCATTTCTCTTAAATCTGAAAATAAAGCTGCGCCTTCTCCTTTACGTGCTTTTCTTGCCTTTACATATATCAATCCATCAATTCCATTGAAAACATTTATTATTACCCTTACTTTAAAGTGAAAGGCAACTCCTTGTTCATCGGCTATTATTTTTTTGGGTGTATTTCTTCTGCAATATTTCTGAAACTGTTCTGGTGTCATGTATTTATTGTTTATATTGCTTTTTGGTTCTTAATCTTTTCATACCAAAAATGGCAGAATTAAATAGCATACCTAAAAAATACATTCTGGCATAATTCTCATCTTCTTCTTTTCCTGTGTATGGCACACTTGTTTGCAGCGTAGCCTCTTCGTACTTATCAGAATACAATTTTATTTCAAACATACCGTCCTTTATCATTTCAACATACTTCAAATTGCCATCTATACTCCTTTTAGATAGATTCCTTTCAGCAGCCATTTTTAAAATATCCCCTAAAGTCATATTATATTTTTGTCTTTAAAAAAATCGGTAAGTATAAAACGTATCAACCCCATAACCGTAGAAAATCCATTATCATCTGCATATATTTTTAACTTATTGTACAGGTGGGGTTTTAATCTTATGGTGAACTTTCTTATCAAAAAATAAAAGGTGGCGTTTTGATGCCAAAATAAAGTCATTTTTAACTTAATACAAAATAAATATTCAATATTTACGCATTATTAATAATAAAATTTTAAAAAATGGCAAATGTATTTTCAATTATCCCCTATCAAATCAATTCGGGGCCAGCTATCACCACAGGGAATGCTCAACAAATTGCACTACCAACAACAGGTGTAACCGTACAGGACATTACCAATTCTCCTACAAGAAGTTTGAGCACTGGTGTAAACGTTTACACTCTTATCACACTTATCGGAACAGGCACTAAGTATTACGTTAGTTCTACTTATGCAACCATTATAGCCGCTATTGGATAATTTTAGCTGGTTCAAATTTTTCTGGTGCTGGCAATAAGCCAGCATCTTTTTTTGCCATAATATCAGCTACATATTTTTCGTATGTGCCGTTCAGGTTATGGAAATGAACTTCCAATGCACCTTGAGCTAAATAATCAAAAGCGTTTTCTCCAGTTGGTATTACATTAGGCGCAAAACTACATATCTCTACTGCTCTTGGTATCTTCAACCCTTCGGCAATCTGAAATATCATCGTTTGGTTTGATATTAGCCCTTTAGATTGCTTTAAAGCCTGCGCTAATTCTAAGAAGTTGTTGTCATGCAATTTGGGTATCTCCAAATCAAATGTCATACAGAAATTATTATACTCTCTTACTGTTCCGGCAAATACCAAATTGTCCTCGTATGGCTTTAAAAAAGAATAATCCAAATTTGGATTAGTGTACCTGTCGGTACGACAAATTATAATCTTCCCTTTTGCTAAGTCTTTACCCGAATCAGGTATGTCAATATATCTCTCGGACAAATCACAGGTAAAATCGGGGTAAATCATAAAGTACCAACGCCTTATATCTCCATAAGGTATATTACAAAACTGATCTCTTATAAATGACAAATTAATATGCCTCTGCCCATCCATTGTTTCTGCGTACTGTTGAGCAAAAACCAAAGTGCCTATTTCCATAGGCTTCACTTCTTTTATGTAATTCTGACACTCTAACAAAGGAATTAGTTTATTAATCATATCGCCATTCAGTGATACAAACTCTCCTTTGTCGTTACTTACAGGATGATGCACTTCCTTACTATAATATTCTGCCGGATGGTCTTTAACAAGATAGAGTGTTGGCTTAATACTTGTTTTACGATAAAACTGTCTTATTGATGGTAGACTGGCAATCACATCGCCTGTATTCCCACAATGAACCATTGAGGTTAATATACTCATAATTTTATTTTTTGGTGGTCTGGTAAACTTTTATATAATTCATCAGGCAAACTTCTTTTAGCCTCATAAATATCTTCTACCCCATCTGCCACCCTTTCTGTATAAGAGGATATTCCCCAAATATGGTGTATGCCTGCTTCATTTTCTGTATATTCTTGCTGTTGCCCCTCTCGTCCATTCATCCACTTTACTATTGTTGGAATAGAAAATAGCTTTTTATTATTTGCAGCCATCCACCAAGAGAAGAACTGCCCCGGCTCCAAACCCACACGGCGTACTATCTTCTTTTTGTTGGTTAGCATCACATCATAAATTCCTGTATCAAACCCACGTTGCCCATAGGTGGCTAAATCTTCATCATTATTTCCCATGCCATTATGAAATACACCGCATGTAGGTTTATAATAATCTCTTTTCTCAATAGCCTTTTCTTTTAAATACGGCTTATACCCTTCGGCTAATTCAAAATAATTCTCTGGACTTTCTAAAATTTTATCTACAATAGAATTATGAATCATTGTATGAAAATCAAAACTACCCCTTCTATTCATGTTTGGAAAATACGAATACTCAATACTGTTGCAATATTCTTTACATTCTTTATATACGGATGTTTTATATAGCCCTCCACATGGATGACCGTAAAGCCCACCGCTTAATTTAAGCATTGATAAAGCAGCATCAAAATTTTCATCTATTAACCTTTGATAGTACGGAATAAATTCTTTTATTGGGAAAGCATCTGATTCAAGCATTAAAAAATATTCAGTCTTTACATAGCCGCTATCTATTAGCCAATCAAGACTTATTCCGTGAGACTGCAATCTATTTTCAGGATAATTAATAAAAGTTATGCTGTCAATAAAAGGTTGTAAATATTTTACAGTTTCTATGTCTTGTGGATAATTGTTTACTATGACAATTTCAATTTCTCCCGGAGTGGCATATTTTAATAGTTGCGCTACCGTATATGCAATCATTTTAGGAGTCCGGTAAGTTGGTATTAATATTGTTATCATAAAATATCTTTTCTTGCCCCTTGAAAATTAAGTCCAAATCCTGACTCAAATTTTGTTTCGTTAAAATAATTGCTTGTATGAATATCCTCCCAAAACATTTCAAAATTTCCGGTCTTCATGGCTTCGTATTGCTTCCCTTTTTTTTCAAGCCTATCTTTCATGCTATTATATTCTTGTTTTGCGAAATTTACCCAATGGTCATTTGTCGCTTCTTTTAATTTTGGATTATCCACTATCTTTATAAGTTGATTCCAATATACCATTTCCTTTACGGAGTTTAAAACAGCCGCCTTGAATGGGTTATCCATATCCTTTTCCAAGTCTCCCATACAATATATAGGCTTATGGTATGGTCTTTCATTACCTCTTGGCTCCTCATGCAACATACCACTCCATTGCACCTCTCCTCTATCAAAGCATCGGAACCACCTGTGAGTTTCTACAGCGTGTTTAAAATAAAAACTATTACATTCCGGGTTAGAATTTATTATTTCATTAATCCCGTAATCTTCTTGTATATACTCCCCGGTGTTAGTATATAAGCACATATCGTTTTTTGCATTTGCAATAAGATAATTAAGCACATTGGCAAATCCTACCTGAAATATATAGTTGAACGGGAGGCGCTGTATGTTTATGTTGTATTCTTCCTTATAGGATTGCATTAATTCTCTGTCTTCCGGGAAAATTATCAAGTCCCCGAAAATAACCTCGTCAACTACACCTTTAAATGATTCTAATGTTTCCTTTAAAACTATACTATTGCCAGCAGCCATTGTAATTAGGCTTATTTTTCTTTCAATCATCTTCTTTCGCAATTTTGATTTATATTGTTACCACTCGAATCCGTAAAATTTGGCATTTCTTTTTGACAGACTATTTCAGGACTCCTTGAAACTCCGTTTGTAGTGCCAAACGTGCAATACCAACATACTGAACTTTCTTTTTTACACCCTATTAAAGAACAATACATAAACAGTAATACGATTATTTTTTTCATTTTTATACGTTTTACATAAAACAATTAATACCCAGATGGCAACCAATTCTTACAATCTTCTGCGGAAAGCGTATTGTTTTTATATTCTATTCTACCTCCTACCAAAGATTGAAGTTTAGCCTTAGCAGGGTTTCTTATGCCGTTATTCCATGAATGTGTTAACCTCAACCGCTTATATCTTGTTTCCCAGTCAGGATTATTTTCATCAATTGCTCTACGTTCTTTGTCCTCGTTAATCCATATTAGGTGATTATAATGCGCTAAAACTATTACATCTCTTATAAACGCTCCATCTACACCACGACCTTGTATATTTTTTGGAAGTGCAAGAGTTATATCATGCTCTAAATCTTCTATTTCTTTCGCATACACCTCTTTTAATTCAGGGTTGTAAGTCTGTTTTAACTGAACAATTGACAACCTATCTATTAATTCTGATAAGGTGTACTGGTAATAAGGTTTGGTCTGATCTCTGATTTCACTCATAGTTTTTTCTTTTTTCGTTGCAAAGTTTGATTGTAAAGAATGATATAAAACTGTTGGGCTTGGCTCCATTCTTTGTGGCTTAGTTTATCTGATAAATATTCGAGAGTTTCGTTTATGTCCTGAATGGTTATGCAGGTATCGGTTTTTATTATTGGTGTGTCCTTCTTTTGAGAGTACCCAAAAAGTGTTATAGCTGTAAGGAGTAGAGTTATTAGGTGTTTCATTGTTGATGTAGTTTACATAGTCCGCAATCACATTTTTTATAAAACTCTTTCATTTTTTCTTCCAGAAATTTGGAAAGCGAATCTTCTATTTCCTTTGGAATTTCAGTTTCAAACCATGTTGTTTCGTGCCAAGTACTTCTTTCTTTAATTTCTTCTGGTGTAAAAAATACCCCAAATACTTGAACCGTTTTTACTTCTGCCATAATACTTAATCTTTTAAATGTTTTACCTGCCAAATGATGTAAGATTTTTTAAGGGGCTGTTTGTTTTCATCAAGGTATTGTGTTGTATCGTCATAGTTTGTTTTTTCGTAGGCTACGCTTCTGTTATATACCATGTAGGCTTTAGCACAATTTACCCATGCCATTTTATAACTGTTAAGCGTATCTGTAACATATCTTAGTTCCCCATTTGTCCATTTAGGATAATTTGATGTAGAATAACAAGTAGCTGTATCACTGTAAAGGATAAGTACTGGTATGGTGTCTTTTTCAAAACTGGCTATTGATTTTTTTAGCCAAATTCCAGTATCACATACTGGCCAACTGGTCTTTTTTATCCCACTTGTCCATACAAAGTCTCTAATATACTGCCCCTTAGAACAAAGAAAGAAGATAAGAAAGGTTAAGGTTAGTAGGGTGGTGGAGAATATTTTAGTCCAGCCGGATAACGATGTATCGCAACCCACACCAATGCAATTAGTGAAAGTATCACCGTTACCCGACTGGAAATGTTTTTGAAATAATTTTTGCATTGGTTTTATTGATTGGGATTGCGATGGATGCAATTTACATATTAGTTTTTTATTCCACCAAATTTATTTTAAAAATAGTCTTCACAGAAACAAATACACTTTAATCACTATCCCGCTGGTTTAATTCACAGGTCTAATAACACAAATGATGTTTGAGGGTTTTATCTTTTGCTTATCCAATATTTCCTTTCTTCTTTTTTCTTTTTTTTCTTTCCACCATGTATCAGTAGATATGCTGGTTACTTGTGGAGAGTTTTCTTCAAAATGAAATAGCTTACCGTTGGGGTTGTTGTCTTGTTGGTTCATTGGAATAAGGATTGAAGTTTTTTCTTTTTGTTTCTCGTTTCGGTGCTGTTTTTTTGATGAAACTTTTGATCGTAATTAAGATGGCACTTTTGACACCCAGCAGCTAAATTATCATACTTATTATTTTTTGTATCGTGGTCAAGGTGCATTATTGTAAGTATTATTTTGATGGGCTTTGTTGGATTGCCTTTCTTGTCGTAGCAATTATCCAGTGGATTTCCTTTTGCAAAATAATCATAGCCCCGGTCATTTAGTGCATCATCAATAGTTTTAAAATCATAAAACTTACCGTCTTTATCCCTATACCCTATTTCGTAATTCTTAACTCCACAGAAAAAGCATTTATGCCCACACCTTTCTAAAATAGCAGGGCGTATTTCGGAGTGCCAATTTGAGGCATAATCTTTTTTATAATCACACGGCATCTTTAAATAATTTTTGATTGTTCATTAAGTCGGAAATCCCCTTATCCGTTAGTGGCAGTATCAACCCTTTCTTCTCTTTGCTTTTAGTGTACTGGAAGTTGTGTATAGGAGTTGATAACTTTACCCCTTTGCTGTCCTTTACTATTGTTTCTACATACTCCAATATAGAACTGTCAGTAGTGATATTGATTTTCTTTGGTATCATTCAAATAATTTTCCTTGTTGTTCAAAGTATTGGTTTTTAACACCTAAAGTAATAGACATTTTTTTATACCGGGCAAAGTAAGTTTTTGCTTGCGCCTTTGCAGTCATTTCCAGTTCATCAATAAACCTTTTAGCATCTTCTATATCTCCCTTTTTCATTATGTAGTACCCTTTCCTATCGGACAATATCTGTAAGCCATGCTGCATCCTTAGATTAAAAATTATTTGACGAATTTTTCTGGTGGTACTTCCCTTCGGCTGGTTATATCCCTCAAACTTTTCGTGGCAACCAACATATACTTTTCGTGCCAAATCCAGTTGGGAAATCCTGCCCTTGCAGTTTACTATCTGGTCATAAACAGCCTGTTCTTCTTTACTTAGTTCTGTTTGCATGAGTAGTGGGGTTTAAAATGGGAGTTGGTCGTTGACATTGTCTGCTGCATCCGAAAATGTTTTGGCTGTTTCTTTTACTGGAATATCAAAATTTGTATCAATTCCTTTTAAATCTCTATCACTTACTGGCTTTGAACCTTCTGATTTTTTAAAGTTGCCTACATAAAACTTTTTATCTTTACTATCTTTCCCCGGATTAGCTTGAGCAGACATAATATTACCAAAATCATCTACTTCTTCATTAAGCCAAACTGTTGTGTTCATATAAATTTTCCCGTTTTTACCTTTGTAAAAAGCACTGTGTTTTGCTCTTAAAGCGTCAAGAATGTCGGTAACGCAAAGGCTACCGTAATGTGATTGATTCATAAATTTGCGTTTTATTGTTATTAAATATTTCTTCATCTTTACCAAAACAAGGAATAAACCTTGTATCTGAAAAGCTACCAAGCTTAGACGGCGAACTAACTTCTTCCAAAACATACCCCACCTCTCCTAATTTGTTTTCAACAATATCAATTACTGTATATTTTTCACTTTCAGTAAGAAATTCACTGGCATCGTTTACTAATCCATTTTTTGTTATGTGCAATCCCGAATTGATACAAAGTACTTGCATAGTTTAATTATTTTATGTAAGGAAATGGTTCTTCATCATCACCTAATTGTTCTAAAAAAGGATTCTTATAAATATCATCATCTGTAATTAGCTTCTGTTGTTTTGGTTGGTTTTTATTATGCCATGACTGTATTGGGTCTACTGGTTGTCCCCCAAATTCTAATCGTTCAAAAAAACCGCAAGAGTTTTTATACATTTCAAACTTTAC
>ERZ869921.438-NODE-438-length-26393-cov-23.349989_pt1 | contig 26393 bp, 37 predicted proteins | sample MGYA00579310_ERZ869921 | MGnify/ENA primary metagenome ERZ869921 (study PRJEB32216, sample SAMN09231816) | wastewater metagenome | place: USA: Maryland | collected 2016-06-21 | study: EMG produced TPA metagenomics assembly of the PRJNA472060 data set (Reclaimed... | reverse complement strand
CCGTTGGGCGGAAGGAGAGCAAATGGATTATTACAAAGATACACCGCCGCTTGATTTTATAGGTGATGTGTACGACATCATATTTACACTTTTACTGGACTTGACAAAAAGGGATGTATGGGCGTAGAATGAGCGAGTAATCAAATACAGCACGAAAGTGCGGCCGTGCGGAAAGCGGTAAACTAAACCAGACCGAACTCCCCTTTTTTGGGCGTTCTGTGCATCTTACCTTACTGGTTAGGGTACTTTCCACAGATCGCAGGACGCCCAAAGTAGAGGAGTTTTTTATATGGCACACTGGCGCGAAACATGCAGGCCAATCATTGAAAAAGTGATACGGGAAAACAAACACCTTGACGAAAAGGCAATTCGTAAGGCTTTGTACAATGCGTATCCGTTCGGTGGGCGCAAAATGTATCCGTACAAGGTTTGGTTGAGTGAAATCGCCGTACAACTTGGAAAGCGACGTACCTATTGGCATCTTGGAAGAAAAAAGGCGGAGCAGGATCAGAAAGACCAGATACCGCTTTTTTAACCCAATATATAACAAAAAACGGTGAAGAGTGTCAACCGCAACCCTGACACACCCTACATACCTTGTTGAGCAAAACAGGCTCTCGTAGAAAAGAGGTTGCAAACCTGCATACAGTTAAGACACCGCTTGCAGACTTTCCAAAAACATCCCCGCGCCAAAGAAGCAGATGCAGGCGGGGCGAGTGACCCTCACATGGTATCTCGAAAGGTTTAGTCCGCCCTCGCCCTTCCTGAATAGGGAAGCATGACCCTTATAGGGTTGAAGTTCGAAAGAATTTGAGAGGCTTATCCCGTACGTAAGGATGATTCTGTCAATTCGTAAAATCAGAAAGTCTCTAATTTTGAGGTATGAATCATGACACAAACACTAAGACGCGAACGAAGGCAGAAGTTTGAGCAAATCATCAGACAATCCGAGTTTTATCGTGAAGGTAAATTGCGATGGAAAGAATTTTACTTGGAGAATGAAACACTGCAACTCGCAGAACAACTTGCCATTGCAGCCGAAAGCCAATCCGAAGCAAGACAGGGAGAAGAAAACGTTGAACTATTTCGCGGCGACTTCCACGAATACCCGGAACACCTGTGGAAAGTGGCCGAAGTCCTGCGTGATACGTGGAAGTTTGTCCTTCCTGCAAAGCCACAGAAGGGCAAAGGGAAAGGCCCATACTCATTTTTCGTCATGCAGATGGAAGACTTGAAGCTGGCCTGTGGTGAGTTTGGCGAGGATGTCTTGAAGAAGGTATACACCGACTGGAAGGCAGGATTCAAAGACGGACTTGCCCCCTACACCGTGGCCCAGCCTGGAAGCCTTGTGAACATGGCAAGGGCAAAGGCATTGGAGTTGCGGCAGGGAAAATCAGACAAACCGTCAGTCACCTCCATGATCGAGACAATCTCATGAGTCAATCACCCTTAGTATTTACCCCTCTTGAAGCCTCAACCGCTGGTGAAAACTACGTTGACTTTCGCCAGAAAAACGAAGGCGGCGGGATGCCATTGTACATCCCGCGTCTGGAATACAACCCAACAAAAGACACTGGATTCATGCCCGTCATGCCGGGCGAATTGATCTCCGTGATAGCCCGCCCCGGCCACTTCAAAACAGGCTTCAAATTGCGCTGGGCAAGGGAACGCGCAAAGGCATTGAAGAAACTGGCCGACGCAGGAAACGAAGTTGCGGAAAAAAGCGTTGTGGTTTATGTCACATTGGAGCAAAAGGTAGAGGAATTACGCCTGTTCCAGATGGCCGCCGAAAACAAAATCAGCATGTCGGAAGTTGCCAGCGGAAATATCAAGGATTGGAACGGCGTAAAGACAGGACTTCGCAAGCTGCACAATTCCCCGCTGTGGTTTATTGGCCGCAGCATGGACAGGCGCAAGCAAAAAGCGCAGATGACAGACGCGAACGTGTACACGGCTTTGGATGAAATCGAGAAGTGGCAGGACGATAATCAGACGCAGATCATAGACTCGGTGTTTATTGATTACCTGCAAAAGTTCCGCCCAACTGGTGACTTTGTGGAATATTACAGCGGACTCATGAACACACTGGCAGGATGGGCTGGGGATTTTATGACCCGTATGATCGTAGGTGTACAGGCAAAGCGCGAAGTAGACAGGCGTGATGTGCAGATTCCATTAATGGACGACGGCCAGTGGTCCAGCACTATTGAGCAATTCAGTGACGGTGTTCTGTCACTGGTCAGGCCGTGCCTTTATCCGAAGAAGGAATTTGACGGCGTTGAAGTGGTTGGGAAACAGCAGCTTTTAGTTTCGTGCTTGAAGCGTAAACTTGGACCTGCCAACTTCAACGGCTGGACGTACATTGACCCAAAGTTCAATATGCTCAGTGAAGCGGAAATCAAGGAATACGATTTCAGAAAATCCATTGGGAGGGATGAATAATGTTTTCTTACTATGGAAGTAAATCAAAGCTGGTTAATTTGTATCCACAGCCAAAATACAACAAGGTTATCGAACCATTTGCAGGAAGCGCACGTTACGCCCTGAAATATTTTGACCGTGACGTTTTGATTGTTGACGCTTACGAAGTTATTATAAAAATCTGGCACTATTTACAGCAAGCCAGCGAAGCCGATATTTTAGGATTGCCGAACTTGACATACAAACAATCCACCGATGATTACAATCTGTCTGAAGGTGAGCGTCTTTTACTTGGCTTTCTGGTAGCGCGTGGTTCTCGCCGCCCTGCAAAAGTTGTGCAAAAGTTTTCGAGTGTTGAGCAGGATAAAAAGCGCATTGCCAAAGACTTGTATAAAATTCGTCACTGGAAAATTATACACGGCGATTATCGCCAAATTGAAAACGTTGAGGCGACCTGGTTCATTGATCCGCCATACCAGAATGTTGGCAAAGCAGGTTACAACGTTAATGAGCGTGGAAATCAAATTGACTTTCCGGCGCTTGGTGAGTGGTGTAAATCTCGCAATGGTCAGGCGATTGTTTGCGAGATTACTACGGCAGATTGGTTACCATTTACGCCTATCAAGATACAACACGGACAAAAACTTACTACAACAGAATCTATATGGGTAAACCAATGAAATTTGATGTAATCTCCATCCTTGAAAAATCCGACCTGCTGGCCTACGTGGAGCGGGCAGGAAGCACGCCACGAGGCAATGGCGGACGGTATTCCTGCGTTTGCCCGCTTCATGGCGGAGCGGACAATCCAACAGCCTTTAGCATCTACTACGAAGGCGACCGCTGGAAATGGCACTGCTTTACGGGTGACTGTGGAAGTGGTGACGCAATATCGTTTGTGCAAAAGTGGCTTGGCAAAGACTTCAAATCTGCTTGCGAATGGATTACAGGCGCCCAGATCGAAGACGCGGAAGGCATGAAAGCATCCGCCGCAGCGCGCCTTGAAGCCGCCAAGATCGAACGCATCGCCGCCCAGAAACGCGAGGAGGCACGGCGCAAGGAATTACAGGTCGCTGAAAGACACTTGTTTTATCACAATAACCGAACACAATTCCACAAAGACGCATGGACACAGGCCGGCATTGACGAGGGGATGCAAGACTTTTGGACTCTTGGCGGCTGTGAGGATTTTACTTATTACAACAAAGAAACGGAAAAGTACTACCACACTCCCACCATGACCATCCCGATTTTCAACGAAGAAAACGAACTGATGACCATACAACACAGGCTGATGAATCCGATCAATCCGAAGGACAAATACCGCCCCGACGTGACAGGACTTCATTTCCACCCGTTCCTTGCCGTGCCTGCAATGGGGTTTGATGGTGACTTGGTATGGGTGATGGAAGGCGCAAAAAAGGCGATGGTGACATGGATACGGTCTAACCCCAACTGGCAGTGTATTGGGGTCATGGCGCAGCTTGAATTCCGAAACGTCCAGGAAAGGCTAAAACCAGTTGGAAGGCGGGTGATTGTGGTCCCCGACCCGAACAGCGAACGCAATCCAAACGCCTTTCGTTTGGGATACGAACTGGCGCAAGCAGTTGGTGGGCGAGTGTTACGTTTACCCGCGAAGCCAGATGATTATTTCATGCAGACATCGGCAAACGAAAACGACTTATTCAGGCTTTACAAGCAAGCGAGGAAAACATGACCCCCTGCTCCCACCCCGTACAGTACCAGCGGGTAGGTTGACATCCTACCGAGTATTGGGTAGAATAAACACATGACAGATGATGTATCACAGGCAGTAGCACTATGGCACGAGGGCAGCGACAAGCGGTTTGAATTCGCCATTAAGTGCTATTCAGTAGTAGGAAAACGCGACGGCAGCACAGCCCGTCTTGTCCGCGAACTAAAAAACCATGTCGGGGTTGACACCATCGAAGATTACGCCAAAGGCGGCCAACTGTGGGTTGCAATGGTGATGCACTACCCAAGCGAGGCTGAATATTTGCGTGATGAGTTATACATAAGTTTCTGGAACACAGTCGGCAGGCGGTATGTCTCAAAGCTGAAAGCAAAGGTCAAGGAATTGGTGGAATCTAAATTGCCACAATCCGAAATTGAATCCGAGACATCTAGGATTGGTAAGGAATATCTCGACGAGGCGAAACACTGGCTTGAAGAAGCCGCTGTCAACGAGTGGACCGTTGAAATCCTGCGAAGCAAGTTACCCGTCAACACCACCCGCGCCACGTTCGCAAACTCCGCCGTGAAGCTGGCCGACGATATTGAAAGGTCGATCATCCACGCCCCCGCCGAGTACAAGGCGGTTGACGACAGGCTGTACGTGCGGATTGCAAGAGTGGCACGGCTGTTTGTCGGGTTGTTGAGAAAGGTGAAGAAATGAGCGACAAACAAATCAAAAGAAAGATAAAAAAAATTCTCAACGACCACCAAGTACATTATTACTACATAAACGGTGACCACGAGTTATATTTTGAAGAGGAAGAAGCATCGCAGGAAATTGTAGAGTTTATCAAAACACTTTTGAAAGATGATGGAAAGGTGAAGAAATGACATGGAAGAACGTATAGAAAATCAAGAGATTTATTGTCATGCATGTGATAGATACGTTCAATCCGTGTGATTCTGCAAATAATTTTGATTACTGCCCCGCTGTTCGTGAAAGTAAAATAATTAATGGACATCCTTCGAGCCAGCCAACACCATCTAGTAATGAGTGCAATCATGCCAGCCTACCCTAAGTCAAAGCAGACCAAGCACACAAAAACGGAAAAGCCAAAGTCCCACAAAAAGATTTCGATCACAAAGCTTGACTACTGGTTTAGCCTGTGTGTTCGGGAGCGGGCAAACTGGACATGCCAAAAATGCGGCAAGGCTTATCCTCCCACACTGAACGAAAAAGGACTACCCGGAAACAGGGCTTTACATTGCTCTCACTTTGTAGGCAGAGGGAACGACTCGGTACGGACCGACCCACTCAATGCCGAGGCGCACTGTTATGGATGTCACAGCTTCTTTGAACAGAACCCGATTATTTTTTCAGATTATATCAAAGAGGTGCTTGGCGAGAAATTCGAGATACTCATGGAAAAATCACGTAATCCGATGCTGGGCAAGCAAATGAACAAAGAACGCCAGCAGGCAGTAGATCACTATAAAACGCAGTTTTTCAAAATCAGAGACAGCAACAATAAAGAATTTGAAGGATACCTATGACCTACGCTACCAAAAAACAATACCCGTTCATCGTCACCCACGAAGGCATCCGCGACGGGCACCAGCACGTCATGGTACAGTGCCCCATTGAGCGCACGTCCACAGAGGCCATCGAGTTTGTCGAGCAAAAGCGCGGCGGTACGTGGCCCATGGCGATGTGGCAGGTGCAGGAAGGCGAGTTCAAGAAAGATTTGTCGAATCCACACCGGAACACGCAGGGCCAGTGGTGTTGGTTGCTGGTGGAAGCGTGAATGTAAACAAAGTGCCGTAGTTTGTGAACATTAACCCATAATATATCGGAATTGTGGAACATTGCGGTTGACTCTGGTAAGTACGATTTCGACCAAATGCATGATTTGGCAGAGCGAATTGCGCGTGTACGATTTGAGAAAAAAAGTTATGAGTATTACGTGACCACCGATTCCGAAGTTCGAGATAAGAAGATTGTTCAAGATAGCTTCGACGTTGCTGCGTGGCTAAACCAAATGGACGAAAGGGGATGGGAATTTGTTGGGTCAGGAGTCAAGTTTTGGCACGATATTCTTCCCCAACAGTGGTGGATTTTTCGGAGAGAAAAATAATACGTATCAGAAAGGAGTTTCCATGTGCAACAAGAAAAAGTTTACCAAAAAAGCCGCGAAACTGGCGATCAAGCTGGGACGCAACAAGGAAATGAGAGAGTATTTCTGTAAGGCTTGCAAGTGCTGGCACTTGACAACGGAATGGAATAACCAGTTATAAAAAGGATGCGTAATGGACACATTAGAAAAGGCAAAAATTCAGGCTTTACGTTTTGGTAAGTTTGTCGCCGATCATTGGATTACAGTGGTCATTTTGGGCGTTAGCAGCACGCAAACATACTTTTTGGTCAGTTCGTTTGCGCCACAATATGCCCTGTGGCTCCCTGCTCTCGGTGTTTGCTTGATGGAAGGTGGTTATTTGTACTGGCGTTGGCGCGAGTACGAAGCCGACCCTGTGGAGGACGGTAAAACTAACACCAACAAGCAGGAAGAAATTGCAAATGTTATGGTGTATCTCACCCTATTTGCAAGCGTGCTAACCATGTTAGCGGGTGCTACCATCGAGATTGCAAACAGCGATATGGCTTATTTGCTGACAATCCCGAATATGGAAGTTTATTTGGGACTTGGCGCAGTTGTTAGCATCTTCCTTCTTGCCGGAGCGCACATGTACGCAGATTGGCAGTATCGCCGCTATGATCCTGATAACATGCTTGAACGTGACTTCCGCCTTGAAGAGCGGGAGTTAGCGCGGGAAAAGCGGTTAGCAGAGATTGACGGCCAGAAAATCGTTATGAAGGGCCGAAATGCTGAACTTCGCCGTCTCTACGACGAACGCGGTAACAGTATGGGCGTCATAGATGCTGCAAACGAATTCGAGCAAATAGCAAACAAAAACCCTACTACCGGCAATGGGAAGCGGTAACAGTTCCATTGCCCGAACTAACGATACCCGCTGAGATTGAAAAGTCCCTGCTTACACAGATAGCAAGTGTTAACAATGTTAGCTGGCAGGATTTACGGTGGTTTGCAGTTGGAGGAGAAAAGCCACGTTCTATCGTAGTGGTGAAGCGTAATACCAAGCCGGTGCAAACGGTTTGCACAATCAGCAAATCGAAGCCCGAAGCATGGGCAAGCTGGCAACCAGTGTTAGCGGAATTGCAAGCACGGCGAGCGAAAACAAACAAGAAAAGAGTGTCGCATGACAAAATACCTGTTGGTGTTATTTAGCGTGTTAGTGTTGGCGTGCAGATCACAAGCGTCTCTTCCTGCTGTTATCAGCCAAACTAACACCCCGCCATCTTCCGCCACTCCCGCCCCCTGGCGCGCCATCGGAAACGTCAATCTCCGTACCGCTCCCTACGAGGACGGCGGGAACGTGCTGGCGGTAATTGGTACTGGCGAGGCGGTCCGCATGATCGAGGACGGCGGAAAGTGGTGTTTTGTCGAATATCGTGACTTGCAGGGGTACGCCCTGTGCAAGTGGCTAAAGCAGTAATGTGATGGAAAGGAAGTAAAAAGAGGTAATATGAAATGTCCCTTCCCCAACTGCCGAAAAGACGGCATGATCCCGCCAAGATTCAACGCAGTGGTAGCTTACGGCTGGTGCCCGCACTGCAAACGCCACTCCCGCGCCACCATGAAAGACGGTGAGCCTGTAAAATACTCCGTGGCCGCCAAAGCCCCCAAACCCGTCCGTGAGCGCGTCAAGTCGCTGGGCATCAAGGACTCTCCCGCGCACATGGAAATGATACATGCGTTTGGTTTCCGAACTGCACAACAGTTCTGGAATTGGGCAAGAGATATGCTTAAAGAAAAACACGGCTCTTGAAGCCGTGTTTTGTTGTTAGAACATAAAGTATGGGCTGACTGCCTGTGGAAAATACGCATTACTTACTGGTGCGTATGCTGCCGTGGGTGGTGTAAAATTTGCCGTCCAGCGGGCAACACCTTTACTAATTCTAAACTCATCCAACCAGCCGTTTAGTGACACAAATCCAGCCCCCCCATTCCCTCCTATTCTTAATGTCCCAGAAAAATTGCCAGTAGATGAACTTGTCGTTGTTGCAATTGATGTGCCGTCCTTATATATGGTGTATGTTGCTGGCGAACCTCCAACTTTTACCAGTGCGAAATGATGCCAGTTGGAATCCCCAAAAAACGAACCAGAAAAGCCGATTAGGTCTGCGCCGCCTACTCTAAGTCTGAAACCAATATTATTATTAGATGACAATCTATCTATTTGCCAAAAGTTATTTGCGTCAGTATAGTGACAGATAAAACTGGTGTCTGTCGCAGAGTTAATCTTCACCCAAAAATCTATTGTTTCGGATTCTGATGCAGAGGAAAACAAATCAAAATCTGTACTGTCTGGTGTATCTATCCAATCTCCCGTACCATCAAACAAACCACTTGCTCCGCCAAACTCGGATTGCGCCGTGTCAATTTGTGCGTTGCCTCTTGCCGTCCACGTTTTCCCTGATTCGTCAGTAAACGTCGTGGACGTATCCGCGCCGTCCATGTGTAGTAGTACTACGGTAGATGAGTCATCTACTGCCATTATGCCCTCGTATATGTTACAAGAACTGCGATCAATGAAGCAGCCACCGCCAGGTTATCGGAACCAGAGCCTTTACGGTACACGCGCCATGACACCATTTTGCCTGCTGTGGGTGTTCCTGCAATCGTAATGGCTGACGAAGCTGCCGATGTTCTTTCGGTGTACGCGCTTGAACCATTGGCATCCGTGACTTCCTGCGCCGTTCCGTAGGCTGTATCAAGAGCGTCATTGTCTGCAAAGGCAACGCCAGCAAGACCCCATATCACGCTGTTTGTACTTGTGCTATTCGCGGTCCAGTAGAATGTAGCTGTTACCGTCCCGCCGTCGTAATCGGAGGGCATGGGGAAGTTCAGGAAGCCATACGTCTGCGACCCGTTGGGGAAGCTGTTGTTTACAATGTTTACTTTGTTTGTGCTTGTTTCGATCTGCGTGCCACGAGTAAAGCCGCTTGTGGTGGTCGGTGCCCAGCCTGAGAGCATGAATTGAGATGAAATGCCAGTGGTTGAATACCAGTTTGTGTTTCCTCGAATCGCTTTGAGAAGATAGGCAACCATGTCAAGATATGCTGCCACGGATGCAGGCGAGGCAGACGGGGAGACAGTCTGGTCAATCGTTGTTGGGTTGATACCCAATGCGGATTCCAGTTGCACAATTTCATTTTGAAGCGAGTTTATATGGGTGGCCTGTGGGTAATCCACACCATCGGTAACTGTGGTAGGGGACCATACAGCGCCGGGATATGATGTCATTTGTTTCTCCTAATAATTCAAATACGTGTCACCAGCGCCCACAGGAGAACCGCTAGGTGTTCCTGTGGCACCTGAGATTTGATCTACAAAATAATTAGTGCTTCCCAATGTTGCGCCCTCAAATAATTGCAACCCAGCCGCGCCGAGCAGATTCGGCGCGAACACCAATCCGTTATATGTTGGAATTGTACGGGAGGTATAGGCGTCTGCGACCATTGCATCTATCTGTGTGCTGGACAATCCGCTTACATTGAAAACAAAAAATGAAATATATATTCCATTAATTGAATAATTAGAATCAGCGGTAATATCATCTCCAATAGTTACATCGCCGCCACCTTCATCGTTTGTACCTGTTGGCGATGATATAGCAGTGGTTGTTTTTATGGAATTATTAATAAAAAATCTCGGTGTATTTGATGTACTGGAATTGTCGTAATCAATTGCATAATGCTGTATACCAGTGGAAAGCGCAAAGTTTGCGTACCAAAGTCCGTCCGTTCCCGTGAATTTATTACTAAAAAACAATTTGTATCCTGTTGAGCTTTCAATACTGGCAGCCCATCCTTGTGTATATGGATCGTTAAATTTTCCAAACAACGTCCCCCTTAAATTGTCGGCACGATTTATCCAAATTAAATACAACTTATGGGAATATCCACCCAAGATATTTCCAAAGTTTATTTTTTGAGAACTTGCTCCGGTCGTTTGAATAGGCATTAAGTATGCCCTTCCTTTGGGGGTTTAGTTAAAGGGCTTGGTTTTATTGTTCTGTCCACTGGCGGCTTTGCGCGGTTTTTGGAAATCTCTTGCAACTCCCGCAATGAATGACCCTGCAATTGTTCAATGGGGAATTGTCGCAGGTTTTGAGGGATCAACGACTTTCCGCCGACACTGCCTTGATTTTTGTCTGTGTTTGTTTTTGGCGGATTAACAGGTTGAACTTTCACCGTTTCTACTTTTGGCATTTGAATCTTTGGTATAGGGGTAACACTTCTTTTTACCATAGTAATCTCCAATATAATTATGACAACATTACGCCAGAGCATAATACATACTTAGATTGACAAGCTGCAAGTCACCTGTGGCGGTGTCGCTTGCATTGTCTGCATCCCTGCGAAACGCAAGGGTAAACCAGTCACCAGCGGCAATTGAATCCGCATTGGTCATAGTAATTGAAAACGCCTTCAATGTCCCCGCTGATCCTGGAACTGCAACCGTACTACTGTTTTCTGTGGCGTATACCTTTGCCGTTACGGAGGCGTCTCCATCGGAAATACAAGATATTTGCGCGGCCAGCACCACATTTCCAGACGTTGCAGACGCCATGTAAAACTGGCCTGAAATTGTCAAGGTTGATCCAAAACCGCGAGGGACACGACCCTGCCAAATACGTCCTTCATCTGTGGCTGCATCCAGTGACAAAATCCAAAATTCTGGCTTGATTGTTCCAGCGCCAGATGATTGAACTTGAGATAACGCGCCAGCGGCAAGACCAGAAGTTGGGGCAATACCTGAGGATGTGGGAAATAGATTTACTCCAAATCCTGTGTTGAGATATATGTCATTGGCAATCATCACGTTATGTTGTGATGCTGACCACGTATCTCCAAAAGCTACTGTTGATTGAGTTGTAAAAGCCATAATAGTCCTCTAAATTCCAAACTTTGACGTTACGCCAATCGTTGTTGTAAACTGCCAATATGTAGACAAATCGGGGTTTGGTTCCAAAATCCACGTCGTCTCTGTGGCCTGTCCGTTCTCAATATTCCATTCGTGTTCAATGCCTGCCACGCGGTAATTTACACCGCTAATACTAAGACGCGACACCGTCACATTTATCAAGGAAAATAAATCAGGAGTGAATTGAATATCAGGGCGACCCTCCAATCTGACGGTCAAGAACTTTTGTGGGTTCGGCATGTATGAAATAAGCCATCTTGTAAAATCGTTTGCCAGGCTGGTATTCTGGAACCAGTCATTGTCCAGAGATAATAACGCTTTCCCGTATTTTGTTTGTGAAGTGGTATCTTCTTGAATCAACAGGGACGGATCGGGCGCATCAATTGCATCGCCACGCACCTTTAGAAGTGTCACGTATCCCGCCAATGTTGCGTGATTATTGGTAATGATGATCTTTCCTGTCTTTCCAAAATCTGTAAATGAAACAGAAAAAGAAGAGGTTAGGTTTGTCCCTAAACCATCATCCGCTGTGTTCATGGTGTAATCTGTGGTCGCAGCAGGCGACACAACATTAATGGCGGGAACGGGGTTATTACCATAAGCGTAAGTTGCCCAGACCGTCAGCGTTCCGCCATTTGCCGCTATCAATGGTTTGTCCTGCAAGGTCCATAAAGCAGAGGTAGAACGCAATACACGTGGATGGGCGTAAATCTTTACCGTGTTTCGTATGACTTCCAGCGGTTGTGGAACGTCAATGCTTTTCAGAAAATCCGATGAGGATAAAGTCAAAACTGCGGCCTGTGTATGATGACGACTGTAAAAAGTGGCGTTCCCATTGGCGGCGACAAAAAAGTTTCCGAGTTCTGCGTCAGATAGTTTACGAATCTCTGTGGCCGCCTTGTCTTCTGCCCACCAGTAACTAAGCACATCCGAAGCGTCTTCGAGGTACGTTCCCCAAATCGTAGGCCAAGAAATGTCCGTCAATATTCTCTGTATGGCATCGTCAATGTCAATGCTTTGCTGAATGGCGACCGACGTATCAGAGGATTGCAACAACCGCAAACCGTCTTCAATCTCAATCTTCACCAGTTGTTCCTTGTCATTATCAATTGACATGATGTTTCTGGTCTTTCCGTGGAATACATCGTAAATCACGCCATTATAAAGAGCGCGGATTCTTATATAACGCCCAGGTAAAACATAAGGGTATAAAGGGCTGGATGTATTGTACGGGTCATAACGACGGGTGGAATTGTCCAGTGTCAAGGTAGCCGTACCAACGCGGATCGGTTCAAATCCGTCCGCCCTTCCGTCTGAGTCAATGTTCAGGTAATTTTGCCGTCCACGACGGCACTTAAACCCAACGGCATACACCCCGTCATTTGTCCCATCATAAAAACCGTCACCATCCCAATCTATATCCACACCCCAACGAACGACGGTTTCAGAACCAATCCCGTACAGTCGGTTTACGTTCCCATATTTATAAGCGGTATTTCCATAAACTGCGTATGTCATGATTGCAGTCTCTTTCTATACCAGTCATTTAACATGGGAGTAATGTTGGCAATCAGTTCATTTTTGTCCGCAGTGGAAAAAGCGGGTGCGTAATTCAGATTGATTATCAATCCGGCTCCCATGCCACCAGCAGATTGCCCCGCTGGAATATTGGAACCGCTGGGAATCACGGCGTATTTTTCTCCCGACGTCATAAACATTGGGTAGGTGTCATTTGAGAATCCAGGCGGGACGGTTTTCCATCCATCCGTACCAGCCGCGTTTTTCTCGCCACCAGACCACGCCAATCCACCAGACGAACCACCGCGAATACTTCCACCTGTGCCCTTTCCGCCTTTGACGCCGTTTGCGCCTGCGGCAATGGCGTTCCATTGATCTATAAAATTAGCAAGTTCAGCCAACTTACCCCACGGAACCGATACGGAAATTCCAATGGATAAACCAGCAGACGCAACAACCGCCCGCAGTGTTTCAATAAACTGTCGAATTGTATTCACGACCCTGCTGGTCATTCCCTGAATGGCTTGAATGATCTGCAATGGCATTGCTGTACCTTTTTGCAGGAACATTGCCACCAAACGAGTTAATTCCTGACTAATAGGCTCAAACCAACTTATAACAGCGGCAACAATTTGACCAGTAGCTCCCGCTAAAACTCCAAACATCAAACCACCAACCTTCAAAAGCGGGTTGTAAAAAGACGGAAGTATCAGAGTGTTCATAAGCGTGGTGATTGTATTGGATGTTCCAGTCAGACTTTGACGAACTGTCTCACCCATGTCACGCCCAAATATTCCGTCAACCGCCTCTTTAGTGGCGACTGCCAAAGCATAAAAAATCACAGACCAATCAATTTCATCGAAGGCCGTTACTAAAGCCTCAAGAATCAAGGGGACGTTTTCGCCAACGGACTTGCCAACAGCAGCCCAATCTATTGAGTTAATCCCCTCGGCAAAACTTTTGCTCATTCCCTGCCAGTCAATATTATTGAAAAATTCCAATAACTTACCCTGATCCAAAGCATCGAGCAATCCTGTAAATCCGTCAATCAAATGGGTAACAGCGGGAACAACATACTTTTCAAACGCCTCTGAAATCATGGGGGCGTATTTTATGGCAAGGTCAATGAGTTTATCAATAACAGGCTGCAACACGGGAAGAAGTTTGCTTCCAAGTTCTTCCTTGATATTTCCAAGTGTATTTTTGAATATTTCCATACGGCCTTGAAACGTGCTTCCCATCGTTTCCGCAAGGTTTCCAATTTTTCCGTCAAGAATATCAAGGACAAAGGCCTGAGCAGCAGCGGCGTCCCCTGTCTTTGCCATTTTCTCGGCGGCTTCTTTTTGCTCTTTGGTCAATAGTTTTTGACGATACAGCAACGTCAACGATCCGCCTGAAATGTCTGAAAAAGCGCGGCCCAATGTTTCGGCTGCCGAACTTGCGTCTGTTTTCATGAACTCCGCAAGGTCAAGTGTGGCGTCAAGCATCTTGGGAAAAGTTTCCTCTCCAATGGTTCCGTAAGTCGCAAGCATCGCCTCAGCTTCAAGAATGTTCTCATCCTCAAAGCGTGTTACCTGACTGAGAGAATTTGCAAATTGCAACATAGTGTCTTTGTAGGATGCAAGAGGAGAGGAGTCAACAAGCGCGTTAAATCTTGCCTGAGATAATTCGGCTCCGCTTGCTGCTTCCGTCAGGTCTTTCAGAATGGCAACAGACCCACCAATCCCAGCAACAAAAGCAGCCCCCACCGCTAATGCGGCGGCGGCCAGTCCGTCTTTGAGAACTCCTGTGATCTGACGGATGCCCTCGCTTGCAGAGTCTATTAAAACTACTTCAACACTGACTTTTTCAGCCATCTTTTTCCTGTTGGTACTTCTCTATTTCAAAGCCTCGTCTCATTTCCCATCGAATCCACCAGGTGAGTTTTGAGCCTTGTGCAATCTCCCACGGAGGGACGCCCCACTCTTTCGCGGCGTCCAAAACGCCAACCCAGAGCGGGGCGGTTTTTAATCCTGCGTAGATTGCCCGTCTGAGTCCGAGGCGTTCGTAGGGGGGACGGCATTTTCTTTTACCCCTCCGAAAAAGCTGTCTTTCAAAGACATTAAGTCCTCAAAATTCATCTTGCCGATTATTTTTATTGGTTTCTCACTGGCGAAATAATCGGTTCCAAATTCCGTCTCTTTTTCGGTGACTGGATAATATTCTCCGTTTTCGTCCAGTGCGAATCTGGCAATCACGTTCTTTATGGCTTCAATATCTCCTTTTTGAATAGCCTGATATTCGTCCACGGAGATATATTTATTGATTCTTTTTTCTTCAATTGCTACTCTGAGTTTTAAACTCATATAAAACCTTTCTACTAAGGAATGGATGATAATTCGTTGACTACAACGAATTGACAGAATAAAGCGGCGGTTGAGTTGTACCCACCGCGAACAGTAGCGGTGATTGTGTCGTCGCCGTCTTCGTCTTTCAGGGCGGAAAACTTCTCGTATGTTCCTGCCAGTTTGACAAGCAAGGTCTTGTATGAATACGTTGACCCTGGTGTACCAAGAGCCGCACCCTCAAATTTCAATTGAAACTGTCGGGGAGTACCAGCGCGCCAAAACACCTTCTCGGCTTTGGCAAAGGTACTATGCTCAAAAGTCAGGTCCAAGGTAACTTCGGGGCGAACACCCTTGACAAACGAAAAGGCCAATGATCCATCGGCAGTTTGAACAGCCTTTAGACCAGTCTTTACCTTCAAGGAACCTTCGAGAATTTCATTGGTGATCTGCGTGGTTCCGACTGTGGCTGTGGTACTGTCAATGTACACCTTTCCCTTGCTTGCAAGGATTTCTGTCACCGTAGGGGTGGTAGCTGCGGACGAACCTGTAAAGGCTTGCAAGTCAACCTGACGCCCCATGATATTGGCCGACATCATCACTGTTTCACCAGCCTTGAAACTCAATTCAAAGTCGGTCACATGGCAGAACTCGCTTACTTCGGCCTCGTTGTTGTCGCCGCCCTCAATGGTATATGACTTGATCGGGTTGGAACTGGTGGAAGGGGTCAAATACATTGCGGTGGACGAACCCATGGGCAAGGTATAAGTATAGATATAGTCCGAACCAGACCCGTCAGACGAACCAGTGACGGTCTTGATACCCATTTCAAAAATGTGGGGAAGCTGTTCAAAGGTTGCGGGAGTTGCAGAAAGGGAAATCTTGCTGCCATACGCAGGCTGATATGATCTTGTTGTGATTGGGAGTAACCCAATGTCTTCAACGGGAAACTCAACGATACGGACATCTTCAATCGTTCCCTCGCCACGCCATACCGTTGAAGCGGCGACAATACTGCCCGCCGTTGACTCGCGTCCTAACTGTAACCGTCTTAGGGCTTTTACACCGTATGCCATTATTCCTCCTGAGCGGATTTAACGCTCTTTTTCTCTGATTTTTCCTGCTTATACAGTCCGCTATTCTTGATAGCGTCTTGCTCTGCTTTCGTCAGGTTGTTGATTTCCTCTTCCGAAATGTCTCGGCTTGGGATTCCATTAATAAACGAACTGCCAACATATTTCCACATATACACCTCAATCAGCCAAAATCTTAACGTTGTTCATGGTGAACTTGTAACCAATGACAGGGACACTTGCATAATCCGTATTAATCAACTCATAGGAAATTGAATCAAATGTCTGTGCTGTTCCTGTGATCGTGGGATCGGCAAGCAGGGCTGTTTTCACAGTGTCCACAAACGGCTTGACTCTCGCCATGTCCCTTGCCAGATCGGTTCTTTTGGTCAGCACATCCACGACAATATTATGTAATGACTTTTTTGTACCAACCACGCCGTTGGTAATTGTTCCACTGCCTGCGTACACCACCGCGAAGGTATCAACATTCACAGTGTCGGGCGGGTCAATGGGGACCTGTTTCAAAGCCGTGATGGTCTTTAGAATATTAACCACCGCCGTACACACCAGTTCAATATTCTGACTCATATCGCAACCACCGAGTAGTTATTTATCATCATGGCAACATCAGGATCGGGCGGGGGAACTTTGACACTAATCACGCCAAATTGCGACATGGAGGAAGTACCCAGCGGGGTTGAGAGTCGTTTGTAAGTTCTCGCGCTCCACAACAAAGCAGCTTTGGCAATCAGTGAGGGTACAGCATTCCACCCGTAAACAGCGTCCACCTTCACGCCCTTTGCCACACGGAGCGGGAATTGATACGTTCCTCGTGGGGTAGTGTCGATGTATCTATATGGCTCTGGTTCACTTACCGAATCAGCATCATACGGCCATAGATCGTAATCAGTGGCAGACCATGTGAATGGATAGGTTCTGTCTCCACTCAATGTATCCGTATATACATTGGTTACACTTACCACATCGCCAACAAACAAACGGAAATTATCAACCGCCGTGAAGTATCGAACTTCCGAGGCTGTGGACTTGTAAAAATAACGTCCTGTCTGTTTATCAATTTCACGGCTGACCGCTGTGATAATGTCACAAAGCAACTGGTCATCTGTGGTATTCGCTGTCTCAAAATTGAGAACAGCATCAAGGCGTATGTCTGCAAGAGTGCAATAACCGTTTGTCGGGGTAGGAGTTGGCATGTTATTTTTTCACCGCGTATATTTCCATTTGATTTCCGGGAAATGCGAATTTTCTCCAACCGAAAAATAGGGATATAAAGAATTTGAAAAAGTCTGACAATGGCCGTGCGTATGGTGTTTCCAAGTACGGGTGAATGAGTTTTACGTCCTCAAATTCAAGCCGCTTCAAAATATTCACCAAAACACGCCCGCCAAAAACAATCCAGTTGCGCGGAGCGTCCAGCGCGGGTAGGTTGTTCCAGATTTTATATACAAGGCTGTCAGTGTCAGGGGTTGCAAGGATCACAAGCAAACCACCACGCTTCAAAACTCTTGCAGCCTGCACAAGTGACTCCATTGGAAAGTTGATGTGCTGCAACGTGCCTCTAAAGACAACAACGTCCATATATTCAAAGTCAACAACATTGACACTTCGGAGAATTTCAATCCCCTTCAGCACAGCTTTACCCTGTGCGAAATCCGAGGGTTCAACGCCGTACTTGTCCCATCGGTCGTCGAAAGTATCCAGAAATCCACCAACACCACAACCCACGTCTAAAATCCTGCCACCTTGCGGGAAATACTTTAAAATTCGGTTGCGCTCTTGTAAATACATTGCATCGCGCTTGTGGTCTTTTAGATAGTAGCCGTCGAAATATCCACGATCATACAGATTAGCGTCATCAATCGGGTTCATGCTACCAATCCTTGCGCCCGTATCTTTTCGGAACGTAACGCCTTGACTTCCTGTGCCTGTCCATTGGCAATCATCATTTTGTCCATTTTTGCAAGGAAGAAGCGGCATAAAACAAGTTGCCCGTTCAGATTTGAGTAATTTACCAATGCCTGCTCGTAATCTTTTGTTTTCTGACCGTACTCTGCGCCAAGTTTAGCAATGTCGGCCGGCGCTTTACCTTCCTTCTTCATGGTTTCGATCTGGTTGATAATGGCATCAAGTTGGCCTTTGGCGTATTCCAAACCGCGCTCCGCCTTGTCAAACGCCCTCTGGATTGCAGCTGCGTTTTCCTCGAAGTCCTCGCGGGTGATGTTCGTGTGGTCATCGTCATATCCGTAGAGTGGGGCGGAAAACATGGTAGTATCTTTTGTCAACACCACTTCTTTACCCAAACCAAGAGCAATTCCAACCCACAAACCAACGCCGTCACGCTGGTAAACATACTCGCTGTTTGTCTCCATTTCAATTCCGTAAAATTCGATACGGTCATATCCGAGATACAGAGCCAGAGCGATGGCATAGCATGGTGTGGATGTGAAGTATTTGTTAATTACCTCTTCATCTCCCATGTTACGCTTGAATTTTTTAAGGTACTTATTGATTACGCCTTCCAGTGGGTATTTTTTACACATTGGAATGCGCGGGTCGATATTTTGCATATAAACTGGCGCAATGTCTTGCTTCTGTAGAAACTCCTGCCAGTATTCAGATTTGTCGGCCATTGGGTTGGTGTATTCGCCTGCCGGGTGTATTTCAAATACCGCGTCGGCTCGCTTGCACCAATCCATGATAGCCCCTGCATTAAAAACCCATATTGGAATTGATTTGTCGTCCCACGGAGCAAGGACGTTCGTCATGTAATGACTTCCTACAATTGCAACAGTTTTCAAGTTGTACTACTTTCCGGGGTGGGCTGGTTTACAGCCCACCCCTATTACAGAATTAGAAATCGCGTTTGAGTGGCAGGGCCGCGGCAATCACGCCCCAGGCGGGAACAGTACCGCCGCCGTAGGCTTGCGCCCAGATGTAACGTGAGGAAACAAGCACGTTGTACTCATTGAGACTGCCAACGGTTGAGCCTGTGGTAATGGCCGCGCCACTAATGGCGGTTCCCAGCGATGTGCTGGTGGTGTCGCCCTGGTACCACGCGCATGAAATAACCTGATCGGTGGTTGTGGTCAGCTTGCAGTCAACCACACCGATGGTCAATTTGATTGCGCGTTTTCCAGTGTTTACGAAGTTCGCAAGGTCGATCACAGTTCCAACGGTTGCTGTGCTGGACGTGATGTTGGAGCGAAGCGAAACAGTTTGAATTACATTAGATACATTGTTCATTTCATTACCTCTTAGCTAGAACCCAATTTCAGGAAGCGCATTGCCCAATACTTGACCAGTTGGCCGCCCGTGCGTTTTCGCATGTAGACCACGACCTGATCGCGCAAGCCGTACACTTCGCGGAACACTTCAACGGAAAGACCCACGCGGTCCACGATGTAATAACCTTTCATATCGCCAAGGGCGAGAGGATAGGTACTGTCGGTTCCGGGGTTGGGCATAAATTGATTCTTTTGGATGCCATAGCCTAACAAAGAGGCCTGCATGTTGTTTGCATAGTTGGGGTACGCATCGCCCAAAGCCCACTGAGGCAGGGTCGAGGTTCCGGCATTGATCTGGCGGATGGCAGCATAGGTTTTCTTGCTTGCGTACCATTTGGCACCAGCTTCGTATTGCGGGGGCAGGTCGGCTTCGAGGCCAGTAATACCATAGCCTGAGCCTGCGGTGCTTGTCCATGTCGGAAGGCCCGTGGTCGTGCCGGAGGGAATATACATACCCGTATAAGTCACGCCATTGACCGCGCTTGTGGTGGTAGCTGCAATGGACTTGGCAGGATGAGAGGCAAAGCCATGGGGCTGGCCTGCGCCTGAACCTGTGGTAAAGGCGGATTCCTCACCCAAACCAAACGCTTCCGCGCCCAGCATGGAGATATATCCCAAAAGGTCAAAGCTGTTGTCTTCCAGTTGTTCGCGGGTCAAGATGATCGCGGCTGTGGCAAGATGTACAGGGATATTGATCTGCCCGGCAATCGGGTTGGTGGCTTCGGAAATATCCGAAGTGGAGCCAGCCGAGGTGCGCCATGAGAAGCGCGTGCCGCTGGTGAACAAAGTGGCAAGAGTGTCATCAGTTGCGCCGGTGTACTGCACGGACGGGAAAGTGATGTGATCGGAGCCTGTGGTAAACACAGAGGCATTTTGGCGAACGCTGGACATGGTAGCCATGCGCTTCACTAGGTCGGGGCGGTAATCGGGAGGAAGCCAGAATCCGCCGGAGGTGTCAGTACCCTCGTTCAAAATCTTCATGGCGTCACCCTTCAAGGCACGACCGAGACCTGCGTTTCGGACGTAATCAGCAAAAGCGTCCTTGTACTGACCCGATTTCAGGGCGTCAAGTTTCTTCTGGCCGAAGCTCTTGAATTGACCGTCAACGGAGAACATTTCACCGTTGGAATCAGCGGATACGCCGGGGATTTCACCTTCGCCGGGGTTGGCTTCACGGTTGAAAGTAGCGGCCACATAGGAGCCAGCCGACTTTCCAGCAAGTTCCTTGACTGCTTCGATCTTGGCGAGGTTGTCAATCTGCTCGCTTAATTTGCTGGCCTTTTCTGCAAGTTCAGCCAGCTTGCCATTCTCTGCATCAGTCGGCTCGCGTGACCCCACGTCCTTGATAAGGGCGTCGGATTCATCAATCACCGCTTTCAGAGATTTCTGTAAATTCTCTTTCATTTTTTATTTCTCCTGTTTTAGGCTTAATAGTTTGATTCGATGCGCGTCCCATTGCCACGTCTTGACGGACGTATCCGGTAACTTGATGCCAATCGATTTATAGAACTCCAGCGAGTCAATCATGCGCGGCTCTGCCGGGGTATCTGTCAAGGCAGAAGCGAACCACGGCCATTCTTTCAACCAGGTGCTTTTGCCTGTTTTCACACGTTGTACGTACTGCGGGGCCGAGTCTGAGGATGTCCCCAAATTTCCCGCTTCAATGAGGGCGTCAATCGCCTTGCGGTATTTGTGGCTGCGGTCCAGCTTCGCCACGTACCAACGACCGATTTCATCGTCCCCAAAATCAGTGATCGTGCCAATAACGGGAGTCGCTTTTAAGGTTTCATCCTGTGCGTGATCCCACGTAAGCGGGCGCGGGGATTTTCCCATTTGCGTGTCCCAGAAGTTTGTATCTTTTGTGAAGTATTCCATTTCCACGTCTGTCATTTGTGGATTGCCCCAAAGGTAGGTATAGCCCTTGATCTGGTCGAGGGCCACGTACTTCACTGCCAAATCGGGCAGCGTTGCGATATTCAATGACTTGGCGTATGTCAAATTAAGCGGGGAGGTCTTCACCTCAGCAGGTACAGACTTGGCGTACTGTTCCCCCTGAGAGGCGGCAGATTCCATTTCTTTGATTTCCCCCTTGATAAACTCAACAAGGGAAAGCATGATGTCAGAGAGTGTCATCATGTCAAGCGGTTCATCAACTTCGTTGTGAACCATTTGGGCGACCATAGACAGGGCTTGCGCGGCTTGCTGCACGTCCCAAGCCTCCTGACAGGCGTACTCAGCCCCGCCCATTGATTTCATGCTGTTCAATTGTGCTTCTGTAATTCTTTTCATTGCACATCCTATAACAAAAAAACGGGTGACAAAAACAAAACCTTTTCAGGAAATGCTTTTGTCACCCGTTTTACGAGTATCCGACAAATTGGCTATTTACAGCATGGCGCGAACTGCGTTGTCTGTTATGGGGAATACTACACTAAAACGCTATTTTACGCAAGGGTAAATTATTTCGTCATTCCCATTTTTTTGAGCCAGTTCGATACCCCAGCGTCAAACTTCCTTACAATCTGTTCCATGCGCTCCATGGCATCCGTTGCGATAATGTCCCATCCGTCGTACATGTGGCCTATCTGCTGCTTGAAGTCCTTGACGTATTGTGCGTAAGGAACCTCATTGACCACAATCTGATCCTTACCCGACCCAATCGTTTTCCAGCCACGCGCCAGCGTTTGCTTGCGGCTGTACGGTATGCCGCCGCCAAAGCCGTCAGTGGCAAAGAAGGCGCGGCGTTGTTTGTCGCTTGACCACTTGTATGGATTTCCCTCGCCGTGCTGCACTCTGGAAGGGTATGCACGCTCCATGTCAACGATGTATTCATTGGCAGCTTCAACACCTGCGCCAAATCCGTCGGTGGGTATTTTATCCAAGCGGTCAGCAACTTCTTTTGCACCTGCAATGTTGATTCCGATAAAGTCGTTTGACATTATATACTCACAATATCAATATAACCCAAATTGGTTTTTACATACCAGTGTAATATCTCCACATTGCACAATAACTCTATAATCCTGATAGCGTCTTTGTATTCATTGATGGTCATATCTTCGTCCCTATATTCAAAAGCGTATCAAGAACCTTTGGACTTCTACGCCTGTCTGTGGGTTGCAGACTGCACTTGCACTGCCAGCCACCACATTCCAGCATATCTCCCTGCGGCTTGAACCCGCTGATTTCCCACTCTTTTGCAGTTGCAACAAGTCCATCCAAAGCCCCACAAGTGGAGCAATGCTTTTCAGTTGGTCCCATGACCCATTCGTACCGATCCGCGCCGTCAGCCGTCAGGAGTTTGGCTTGATTCACAACGTCATTATACCTGTTTGCCCACATTTGCGCCCTGTTCTGGAACTGTGCCAGTGATCCGTTCTGCGTTGCAACGTCGTGAGCGAAAGCGTCAACGTATTGGTATTCATTAGCAATGATTTCCTGTAACGCCTGTTGATACTCTTCCGTCATGTCCAGAAGCGGGTCCAGGCCGTTGGCGCGCATTCCCTCATTGAAAGCCCTTGTCAATTGCTGGTCTATCAGGTCGGCCAGACGGTCAACAAACTCGCCCTCTGTTACTTCGCCAGTGAATAAGTCGTTGACACAATCCATCAATACGCGGATAAAGTAATCCAGGGTCTTAAAGTCCCACAAGTGGAGCCATGTGATAGCGGCCTTGACAGTGGGTACAATTTCTTTACGCATTCAAAGCCGCCTCTAACTTCGCCGTAACCGCCTCAGCCGTTGCAGCGCGGATCAATTCAGCGGCACGCGCTTCGCTGACATATTTGAACTCAAACAAAGGAATGTCACCAGCCTTCTTCTCTTTGATGCGTGACTTGGTAAAGGCGCGGAAGGCCTTTACTTCGGTTTCCTCTTTTTCCTTGTCCTCGTCTGACTTTTCCTGTTGTTCTTCTTTTGCAGGCTTCACCTCGGCGGGTTTGAGGGAGTAGAGCATTCGGGGAAGGTTCCTTTCGTAGAACTTGTCGCCCTCTTCATCCTCCACTGGGTCAAGGCTCATTTCCTCGCGGGCTTCGTTCAGTTTTGCAATTCCGTCCTTATACATTCCACGGGCGCGCTCCACCTGTGCGCTTCGGTCCTCGGACAATGCGCGAACATTGGCGGTGTTGAACTCACAGAAATAATCAGTGGTGTCCTCGTGGTAAAACAGGAGCATTTGTTCTCCAAACGTGTCGGCAATGATATGCCATTCAGGAGATACCCACTCGTTGTACCAAGCCTTGTTTGCCTGCTCGTAATTGCTATACGTTGAGCGGTCAAGGCCAACCTTCGCGGAAATCAGAATGGGCGACATTTCAAACGACATACAGATACGGCTTTCTGTGCGTGCGTCCAGTTCTGGAAATGCCATGTCTTGAAAATTCATTTGCATGGATTCGTACTTTGTGCCAAGTCCCAACACGAGCGGGTCGGACCAGTTCTGTGTACCACCGTGAGCGTCACGGAATCGGCGTTTATAGTCCTGCGCTGTGTTCTCGTCAATCGTCTGCGCCACAGACAACAAGCCACTGAACTTTGCGCCGTGCTTTACGAAGTCGGCAAGAAACTCGGTCATTGAATTGTCAACGCCAATCTGCTTCAGTGCGTTCATGGTGGGGCTGTAAAACTTGATGCCAGGGAACAGCGGGTCAAAGTTTCCAATCAACAAAACACGCTCAATCGGGATGTCCATCGGCGGCATACCATACGGCTGGTATCTCACAGCGCGGATCGGTTGCTGTTCGCCACGAAGGAAGCTGCACCAGTCTGGGCGCATCGGCCACATGCGGATTGGCTCACCCAACATATTACTCTCGATTTCCCACGCGGCAAAGCCAGCAATGTCGCGGTAGATGCTGGTGATCTGCCAGAACATCTTTTCTCCAATGCGGGTGTTAGCGTGCTTCAACAGCATTCGCAGTTTGTGTTTTGGTAACTCTTCGGGCGTCTCGCCTGTGTCCTCCCAAATCCAAAGCGGGGCTTCGCTCAGCGCCTTTGCCCGCTTGCTGATGAGGGCGTATATTACCTCATTGGTACGGTAGCCAACCTGCGCCAGGCTGTACGGGCTGGGGGATATGTACTGCGGGGTCTGCGTCTCATACGTGGGGTAGAACGAGGCGTAGGCTTGACCCGGACGCAATCCCAACTCCGTGCCAACGGGGGGGCTGTTTGTCTGCTGTCTCAATAGTTCGTCTAAATATGGCATTGTGCCTCCTGTCTACCAGAATCTGCGTTTTGTTTTTGTCTTTTCCAGTTCCAAAAAGTATTGCTCAATCTCTGCCAGTGCCTGATCTATAAAGTACACCTTTGCCCCATTTCCCACCCTGTCTGCGGTTTCCTCTGCGATTTCCCTGTGGTCAAATGCAATGTAGCCTGCATCGTTACGCTTCAACCAGCCGATGCCGGGACGCCACACGCCGTACATGATTTTTGTTTTATCTGCCATACTGTGCTCCTACATGAATATCTGAATTGGAACTGACAAGCCGCTCGCAACATAGCGAACAGCATCTAAATAGTGGTAAGTTTCCTTATCTTTTATTTTCTCAGTTGGTTGTCCATTGGCGTCCAGTATCCGTGAATATGTTCCAAATTGGTCTATTGTTCCTATGCAGATATCAAAGATAAATAACCGCTTATTTTTCAACAAGGCAATCACTCGATTAATTCCAGGTTCAACCTCCCAAATCAAAGGCTCCATAACAGAAAGACCAGCCGCCGACCAGTCCATACGTTGTTGCGTTTCCGACTTTGCTCCACCCCATGTACGAAGATTATACTCGTTGTACTGTTTGATCTCGGTCACGTGTTGCTCTGTGGTCTTGTTTCCTACCAGTCTCTCACGGTATAAATAATACAATCCACTTGCTGGGTCTTGCGCTATCCACACATTGCAGGTGTGAACTGCGCCAAAGTCAACACCTAAATATCGCGGCCAGTCGGCGGGAATGTTGAACGCTGGTACAATGTGGTTCTGGTTGAAGTCCTCATAAATCATACCAGCAGGTCTGGTAAATTCTCCGTTGTAAAACATTTCAAACTTCCAAGTCGGCAAATCACGCCTTGCTCGTTCGTATTCCTCCATCGGAAAAGACGGGTTCATCGTGGACTTGAACTGAATCACCTGTATGTTGGGATCGCCTGCGCGCCATTTGTCAAATATCTGTGTTTTCAACCAGCCCATATTATACGGGGTGGTCCCCGCCAATACTCTGCCTTGCGACAGGGACAAGCGGCGCAAGATGGCCTCCCATGCGCCAACCTTGACCCCATCCTGTCCACACTCGTCAAACAGTGCGCCTTTACCGCTGGCGGATTCAAGACCACCTTCCGCATCTGCCGACCTGCAAATGATACGGGTGAACATACGAGGCTTGTACTGCCTAAATATTGTCTTTTCGCTTGCGCTGTATTCCCATCCAAATAAATGCACAAAATAGTTTTGTAACTCTGGCAAAAACTTCATTTTTAGCAGGTCATACGTGGAAGTTACAGCGAGATAATCACCCTCTCCCTTTCCATTAATCTCACGATCAAGCCATAACGGGAGAAACGAAGTTTTTCCACTCTGTGTTCCAGCGATGATGAAAATGAATCGCTTCTCACTATCCCACGCCTGTGTCTGCCCTGCGTGGAGATTGATTGTGAGTTTTTCATTTTCTACTTGATACAGATTTATCATTTATCGTAGGTCTTTATAATCTCAATAGTGGTCACAGATGGCAGCTTCTCATTACCCGTTGTTACATCCACATTGTCACCCCACTCAGAGCGGCGGCGACGTTTCAACCATTCGAGGGCGTATTTCGCGTCACCCTTTGCCGCTGCGGTCTGGATGATGCGGGTGAAATTGACGGCACATTGGGCGTTGGCTTTCTGTACAGCCTCATTAAACTCACGGTACGCGCCAGACTTTCCTTCTGATCCCTTTTTCATCCACTCGTTGAAAGTGTTGTATTCAACGCCTGCCGCCTCTGCTGCGTCTTTATA
>ERZ869921.436-NODE-436-length-26499-cov-7.461277_pt1 | contig 26499 bp, 29 predicted proteins | sample MGYA00579310_ERZ869921 | MGnify/ENA primary metagenome ERZ869921 (study PRJEB32216, sample SAMN09231816) | wastewater metagenome | place: USA: Maryland | collected 2016-06-21 | study: EMG produced TPA metagenomics assembly of the PRJNA472060 data set (Reclaimed... | reverse complement strand
TAGAGAATCAATCCATGTTGCGGCTTGAGTTCCCTGGGAGAGGAATCGATAGCATCTGCTCAGGGCAAGCTTAACGATGTCTCCCTCGGTTCCTTGGACGATGTAATTGACCCCAGTGTAAGGCTTGTTCTTAGCTACAGTTAGCGGATAACCCGATGCAGTTCTAACGAATCCATACTTACGAACAATTGCGGATACCTCTGCCATGTACTCAGCAACATTTGGGTACAGCGATTTGTACCTATCAAAAGCAGTAGGATCTCCAGTAATCGCTGTGATCTTGATTCTCCCTGCTCCAAAGATGATTGCGAAGTTTACTGCTTTGGCTAGTTTACGTTCAGCTTTGGATGGGTCTTGGGTGGAATATAGATCTTGGGCAACGAATGTATGGAAGTCTTTACCTTCAGTGATCGCTTTAATAAGGGCTTGTTCTCGACTAACCCATGCAAAGATTCGAATCTGAAGTTGATCGTAGTCAATCGCATACCACACTCTTCCTTTCTCAGGTCCGAAGACTCTTCGAAGGGAGTACTCAATTATTGGGTTTCCATTTTCATCTAGTATTTCTTTATTCTCTTTTCCTTTGCCTACGTTTTGTCCGTTGGGCTCTCGGGAGGAAAGCCTAGTCGTTGAGGTACCGCATTGGTACAGGCTAGGGTAAAGGTGATGATCCTTCTGGAATCGTCGATAGGACTTCAAGTACTTTAGAGCAGAGTTAGTAGCCTTGTAGTTCTGAAGTGTTTTTACGAATCGATAAGCTTGGAAAGTAACTTCATCTTTCTTATCGATCAATTCATGTAGGGAGTCTTTATCTGTCGAGAATCCCGTTGCAGTTTCTTTGAGCCCTTCAGTTGGGTACTTGAAGTAATCGAAGAGGGCAACTTGAAGTTGTGGGTTCGACTCGGGATTGAATGTTGGGTTTGAGACCATCCGTCGAAGAGATACCTTGAAAGCATCAGCTTGGACTTGGTATTCTTCTAGCTCTCGCTCGAAGTTTCCTGGGATGAGATGTAACCCGTTGCTCTCCATAGCAATTACAGGATTAATTACCTCGCGTTGGATCTCGTATGCTTTCCAGGATACTTCATCAGAGTTAATGAAGTCTGCGAAGATATGAGCTAGCCCTGCCGTTCGGATAGCATCCTGGGTTGCGTAGATCTCGTTAGCAGTTAAGTAAAACTCTTTCTCTTCAGGAGTTCCAGTGAATAGCTTTGACTGAGCGTATGCTTTCGGTAGCCAGAAGTCCATCTTGAAGAACTTACCTGTTGCTCCAGGGAAGTGAGGATGACCCTCTCTAGCGATGTCCCACCCCTTAACATTCTTCAGCTTACGGTGGATCTTCTTTATAGCTTCATCTAAAGCCTTTTCATCATCATCGGTAATATCTAAATGGAGAAGTGCTACTTCCTTCAGTCCTCTTGGGCCTTTGGAATCGTAGATGTGCGATAGAAGCTGAGTATCGTGTACCTCTTTGGATTGGATGATCTCGTAGAGTTCTTCGTCCATGTACTTCAGGACTTGGATGTCAAAGGAAGCATGGAAGAAGAATAAATGAGAGTAGTCGTCTACTGTATCTTTGATTTCTCGGAGGGCTTTTCTACTCCAAGTTACTGATCGGTTCTTAGGATTGACTGGGGTATCCCAGAAGAAGGTTTCTCCATCTTGGTCACAGGCTGAGACTGTGAATCCTCGGCAACCATGATGAAGGGTTAGCCCTGTTGTCTCAGTGTCTAAAGCTAAAAAGCGGGAAGTATCGACCTTGTGTTGCTTGGTCACTTCCCGCTTCTTTGTTCTCTCTTTAGCAATAGCAATCATAATCAACCGTATGTAGAGGGCAGTTGGATTGGTTTGAGAATTAGGATTAAAACTATTGCTACTACTTGTAATTCAATCCATTTAAGGATTAATAAATTGGGTACGCTTCGGTATGAAACATACCCAATCATCCAAGGAACTAGTAAGTAGATTTCTAGCATTGCTACTTCCAGGAGATAACTTCGTCGGGCGATACCGTGTGTTCGTTATCGTCCTTGTCAACCATCTTCAGCTTCTTTGTCTTTTTGCTGTACGCCGTGACTGTAGCGAAGAAAGGCTTCTTAGCACCTTCGGGTCGGACCTTAGCTTCGTAGTCAACCCAAGTGGAAGGATCGTCTTCATCGAAACCGTCCTCTTCTTCTTCCTCTTCCTCTTCTTCGGTTTCTTCTTCCTCGGACTCTTCCTCTTCGGAATCATCTTCCTCAGAATCCTCCTCCTCTTCTTCCTCTTCTTCCTCTTCCTCCTCATCAGACTCTTCCTCGTCATCTTCCTCGGAGTCTTCACCCTCTGGTGTGTAAGGACCATTGACGGAAACACCTACCTTGATCTTGCCCTTGCTCTTGCCCGACTTGCCCTTGTAGGCTTTGACGTAGAGAATCAGGTGAGGCTTAGCTTCAGTCAGTTCGGCAGCAAGGTTTTCGAGGTCGGTAATCTCAAGTTCGTCAGTCTCGTAACCCATCTTCTGAAGAAGGAAGCATATTTCTTCGAATTGCTTTTCAAGAGCCTCGTCATCGTTTGGATCGAGCCATACATCTTTTTGAAGTGGGGTGCTTTGACCATCACCTTCAACAACAACAAACTTCAGCTTGAAAATCAGTTGGTCGTTGACTTCAGCGAGGGAAGCTGATGTAAGCTTCGCCTTAACTGTGATGCCCTTTCCAACTACAAGCTTAAGAGCCTTGACGATCTCAGCGTCTTCCATGTAGCCCGATGGGGCTTTGTTCGTTCGTACTCGGGAAAGAACCTTCTGCTTAGCCTTCAGCTTGTTCATTAAGGCTTTGCTAACTGAGGTGTCCTTCTTTTCGGCAGCAGCTTTCTTAGGAGCAGCTTTCTTGGGTGCAACTTTTGCCATCTACATTTCTCCAAATTGGAAAGGATTTAAGTTTCAATAAAAGGTAAACTGTTAATTACTAAAAGTCAATAGGGGATCTATTTCTTTTTAGTGGGTTTCTTTGACGGTCGTGATCGAGGCTTTTCTTCCTCCCCATCATCTTCCTGGGAAGGAGAAGAGTCGTCTTCCTCTTCAACTAGATCGTCCCAGAACTTGAGTACTGGTGTGATCGGCTTGTTGTTGAATGCTGCGATGAATGCCTTTCCTGCGTTGAGTTTGGAAGGCATGTGCAGTACTGAGATTGGGGTTCCTTCTTCATCAAGGAAGTGATTGTCGTTCCCGCAAGCAGTCCAGATGTTGTCAGTCCATCGGAAGTGCATCCCTCGATGAGGTCCATGCTTTCCGTAGAAGAACACGAAGTCACAGAATTTTTTAACATAGTCTGTGGCTTGCTTGGAGCAGGTTGGGGAATAGACAGTGTACTTCTTCAATTCAGCTTTGGTAGCCGTATTTAACTCCATTCGGTCAATTGAGCTATGGGAAGTAAACACCACAGTAATCTTGCCCGACTTCCGAACTTTCTCGAAGACAGAGCGGAATTCTGAAGCAATGGTGTTCCAGGTTGCTCCGTAGTCATTGGCATCATTTGGATGGGTGTATCCGTTCTCCATGCAGATGGAATTCTGGCAAGCCATAAACGCCATGTCGATGGTATCGATACCTAGCATGTCTACGTTGTCAGACTCCAAGGCTTGTTCGACTACTTTCTTGAAGTCTTGCCAGGGATCGGGTTCTCCGTTCTCCATTTCTTCCACCGTCTTAGATGGGAAGCAGAGCATACGGGCAGGAGTGTTCTCTCGGTCTTCGAACATACAGACCAAGCCCTTCTCACTTAACTGGGAGAGAAGAGTGGTCTTACCCATCGCTTTCTCACCATAGATTAAGTAGCAATACGCTGCGAAGTCATCTGACGGTTCGTGGATCTCTCCAATGTCAGGGATTCGTAATCGGTCGTCTGATTTTGAAGAAACCTTTTTAGTTTTCTTCTTTGCTGATAGCTTAGTTGCTCTCATCGGTAATGCCGTACTTTCTCTTGAGTAAAAGTTTACCAATTTCATCGATGTGGTCGGACAAGACCTTGTTCAGGTTGAGGCTATTAAGGTCTTCAGGTTGTGGATAGCCAGATTCTTCAAGGAGGTCTCGTACTAGCCCAACTCCGTACTCCACTTCCTTGGCTAAAGCGATAACAGATCGCTTTTTCATTGCAGCTAGCTCTCGATAGCGGAAGGTCTGAAGATCTTGGTTGTAATCAGCTTGTCGCTTTTCTACCTTTCGTTCTTCTCGCCATGTTTCTATGGATTCGTAGAATTCACAAGGATTAATTGAAATCTCTCCAGGGCAGGAAGGGATCGAAACCACGATCTTAATTCCATTGCAACCAGCTTCGAAGGATACAATCTTACACCGAACTGGAATTGGGTCTTCCGTAGTTCGGTCGTAAAACTCAGAAATGATCCACCCCTGAAGTCCTACGATGGACTCTCCGTTTTGGAGTTTGTCTTTTAAGGAAGTAGACCTACCTTTTGGTTTCTTTGCCATTTTTTACTCGCTTGGGTTTAGGGGAAGGGAATTCAATATCAAGTTCAGGGAATACGTCTGGGTCGTACCGAAGTCCTGAGTCTACGCCGTAGGTTACTTTTCCGAAGTACTCCCCGAGTCCCGTACTCATTGGGTTGTACACTCCGAACGGAGCTAGGAAGTGATGAGGATTTTGGACCAGCACCTTTGCGTCTTCTGGATCTTTTGCGATACCTAGATTTCTTTTTGGTGTGGTCCAAGGGTCGAAAGGGTTGTGTTTTATTGACTCCCACCATAGAGCAACTTGACACAGTAACGGGTTCAAATACTTGGCTACCCAGTTTTGGATGTCTTGATGGCTTATCTCTGCGGAAAACATCTTGAAGTAGTGATCGGGTCGAGATTCAATATCGTTTACGATTCTTTGAATGTAGTTGTTCTCCGAATCTTTCCCTTGTTGAAGGTTAGGCTTGCGAACGATGTTGTAGAGAATACCTCCTATCTCTTTCCCAGGATAGTCATGTTGGAAGGAGTACAAGTATAGCATTGGTTGAAGCATCTGTGAAAGAGTTTGGATAATCAATTCTTCATTGATTTGGCTCTTGGTCTTGTTCTCTTGAAGCCATAGCTTTCCATTCTTGATGAATCCTTCATCTCGCTTTCCACGAAGAGGAATTAAATGGCCCAATCCTGTGTTATGAAGTATTTCAAAATCTTTTTCAGTTTCGAAATACTTAATCTGTGCCAGCTCATGTTTCCAATGAGAGGTGTACATCGGGAGCATCGTAGTAGCTATTCGGCATAGCAATGGGTCGAAGGACTCTCGACTTCGTTTGTTCTTGGTGCGGGATAGGGTTCGGAAGTGAGCGAGGATCTTGGATTGGGTGTAGCCTTTCGCATATAGCTCTAAAGCCTTGTGGAAGATCGAACCAAATTCAATAGCGTCTTTCTTACCGTCTGGGGTCAACCCTTCAACAGTACGAAGTCGGAAGCGTTCTCGGCATACAATGAACTTGGCTAAAAGAGAATAGCTGAGCCCATGCTTGTAGAGATCCCAACATGCACCTGGAGGCTTAATGGATTTTTTAAGTAAGGGAGGTTTTATCTCTGCCTTACTCTTAACAACTTTCTTCGGGGTTGCCATATTAATTTCTTTCAATACGTTTTTTGGCTATTTCAAAGTAAGTGGTATCTTTTTCAATACCAATAAACTTACGATTTGTATTTACACAAGCTACACCTGTCGTTCCACTTCCGAAAGTGAAGTCTAATACGGTTTCATTTTCGTTCGTGTAAGTTTTGATTAGGTACTCCATCAAGGCTACTGGTTTTTGTGTTGGGTGAAGCGACTCTCCATCTCGCTTATAAAACTCAATAATGCTTTGCGGATTCTTATCTTTGTAGGTTTTTAATTTTCCATCATCATATTTAATTGGTGAAGTTTCGCTTTTTGAGTATATTCTCCCTGTCCTTTCTTTTTGCGGGGTTTTGATTGGGTAGTAATTTGGAGTTCCATTTTCACAAAAAACCATAATATTTTCGTGTCTTTGCATAGGTCTATATTTTGCAATCTGCATGCCACTAGGCAGTCTTTTATCCCAAACCCAATCATACTTATACTTCTTGATATTGCTCATACGTAAAGCACTAGAAAAAGGCTCAGTACCAAACAATACAACAGCTCCATTAGGTTTAATAATACGTTTTAACTGTTCCCACATCTTATCTAACGGAATAACACTATCCCACTTACAAGCAGTTGTTCCGTAGGGTGGGTCGCACAACACCATATCTACCGATCCATCCCGTATTTCGGACATGCGTTCTAAGCAATCACCTAGCATTAAAACTACATTAGGTACACTTTTTGGCATACGTCTTTTAACCACAAGCTTTTTCTTCTGATATCCCATCTCGTAGCCTTTGTAGAAAGAGAACTGTTCGTTTCATCATCACTTCTGCTTTTGAATCTGATTGTCGTAGGATGAATGCTGGATGGACGATGCTATGGTACTCTAGCTTCAAAAGCTTCAAAGCCTTCTCAGCTTCTTTTCCTACAGCGACTATCGCTTTCCTGGGAAAGAGAGAGAGGTATTCTTGAAGTCTTGGATTGCATGCTTTAATTTCGTCCAAGGTTGGAGGACGTAGAGCGTTTCGTGCCTTTGATGTAAAAGGGGTACAAGCTATTGTATTTACAAAAGTAACTTGTGTCAACGGAAATCCTGCTTTTGTAATCATATCTTCTAGCAGTCTTCCAGATGGACCTACGAATGGTAGCCCTACTGCGTCTTCAGCTTCTCCTGGTGCTTCGCCTACAAATACATACGGAGCGTTGTACGATCCTCGGCAGAACACCTTTTGACTTGTTAATTTGCATAGATCACATTTAGTACACCCTGACCAATCTACGATGAATTGATTTAGGGGCTTACTCGGCTTCCCACTCTGTTGCCAAGGTAGCTCGGTCGAATGTGGAGAGGACTTTGGAAGTTGCTTTACGCTTGGCTTCGAGTTCGTCTTTGTCGTTTTCAATAATGGCTTGTCGTTCTTCTTCAAGCTTTTTGAGGGGACTTTCGGACTTGCCTTGGTGAGGATTTTCTTTTTTGTGTAAGTCATAGGTCAGCACACTTCTGTAAGGGTCTACTGGAATCATCTCTCGAAGGTTCTTCAATTCTGCTATCGTTGGAAACCTCCAAGCGGATACCGTTCCATCTTTAATTGTTAGTTGGTGTACTCTTTCGAGTTCTTCAAGCGTAAAGAATCGTGGATCTCCTATTTTGAAATCGATACAAATCTGCTGGCATTGTCGGAAGGTGGGGTACTTAGGTCGTACTCGGGATCTATCTGTGACAATGTTTCCGTCAGTGTGGTATTTGAAACTCATGAGGAAACTTCTAGTTTGATTGGCTAGAAGTTGTCCTCTTCGGTACTCATTGCGTTTGAAATTTATTGAATGGTTTCCACTGATAATAGAATTACCAGGAGCAATCTTTGTTTCGCCTTTTTGGACTTTGTGCTTTGAACCGAATTCTAATCCGAAGTTGAATTTGATTTGCCCATCAGTGAAAGGCTTATCGTCGGGGTTTAGAAACTTCTGCATGGAGAGGAGTTCATTCCATTGGAAGACTAACTCTAACCATGCTGAAACGGATAGCTTTGTTTTCTTTCCTTCGAATCCTTGATTTGCTTTTCGCTTCTTTCTAAGATCAACAGGGATTAATTGTCGATCAAGGAAGTTAGCCCACAGTTCAGGGGTTATTCCCATTTAGGATCTCCTCAAGTTGTTCTACTCGTTTCTTCCATGAATGGTTCTGTTGAACGTGTGTGCATCCTGCTCTTGCAATCTGGTACCGATGGCAAGGATTTTCAAGCCAGTATTGTATCTTGTGTTCTAGTTCGGAGAAGTCTCTCCATGTGTCTAGGTGTACACCAGGAGTAAACGACTTTTCAATTCCTTTGTGGTGATACGCTAAGCAGAAACATCCACTTCCCATCATGCGATAGATTCGGTCGGAGGAGTAGTTGGTTCTATTGAAGTGAGAATAGTTGATTCCAATCTTACTTGAGCGATAGATTGCGGCTTCTTCGAAAGGATTATTCGTTAGATCGCTAATGCCTAGATCGCCCCAATTCTTACCGTACACACCAACGTCGATTCTTGGAATTCTAGTTAAGAAGTTTACTAAATCCATTCTTGATCTTGAAAGTGGAAATCTATTAACGTAATTGTTCCCAAAGAACACAACGTCATGCCCTACAGTTTGCACCCCATCAGGCATGAATATTCCATCGTCATAGCCAATGTCGAGGAACCCTGCGGTTCGGTTATGACTACGAAGGTAACTTACATCTTCTTCGTTAGTAAACAATGAAATAGATACTTCATTCAGGTATGTAGTAGAGTAGTCAGGAAATGGTTCCCGAACATCTCCTGTCCATAGAACCTTAACCCCAGGAATTGCCCGGACAAACTCTACTGGGAGAAGAGTTGATTGTAGTTGAAGAAATGAAAGGTGTGGATGGAATGCTTGGATCGTGTAGGATAGTTCTCCTAGCTTCCCTGAAATTGCAAATGCCTTCCAATTGATAGACCAGCAGGAAAGAGATGCGTCCTCAAATGCTTTTGTCTGAGCTAGCTGGTGGCTACCAAGAGTCAGTAGGAGTACTCGGGAGTCTTTGATTTTCATAATGCAGATACCAATTTGTAAGGAGGAGGTACTACGTCATTAGTATTCTTACGGTCCATGTACCTTTGTTGCGAGAAGTGAACATGGTGAGTATGAAGCTTCAAAGCAGGATTAGAAACTTGGTACCCTGCGTTATCGAGTTCCCAGGCCAATCTATTATCGCAACCAAGAGTCCCCATTCTGAAATTACAGAATATTTTATCGGCAATACTTCGGTTCTTAAAGATCCAAGTATCTTGGGAGCATTTGTGATTTCGGTATAGTTCCCAACGTCTCTTCACTCGTTCGAATCGAGACACACAGAAGACTTCCCCTACACCCATGTTATCAGCTTCTCGGATTGTGTCGTCAAAGAAGATGTCGGTGTTGGCTACTACAAAGACTCCAGGTGGGTACCCTTGAGCGATGCCAAATAGCGTATCGAATGTTGGATAGAAAGATACAGGAAGGCAAGTAACTTGTGGGGCGTACACCCACTTTGGGATCGGTCCCCGATTCACTAATACAATTTTAGAGAACTGCTTTGATTGTATGTTCTTCCAAAGGCAGTACTCATTCTCTAGTTGGCGTTGAGGAGTTTGTGCTGGGTACCAGTTTGTTATGAGTGTTCTTCCCGCCATTACTCTGCTCCAAACACTTGAGGAAGAATTGGTTGGGTGTAGTCTACGATTCGTTGAGCGATTCTTCGGCTCATCCCTTGGGACTCAGGAATGATTGGGGCATGGGCATGACCTAACGAAGAGAATTCCCCAATGTGTTGGCAGCAGGAAGGGACTGGATACATCATTGGTAGGCCGAGTTCAACCATCATTTGAGAGATAGCTGCATCAACATGCTTTACCAAAGTTGGATTCTTTTCTCTCTTTTCAAATTCACCAAGAGGATCGTGTTCGGCAGGGATACCCAACCATGAATTCCATACTTTGGTATTCTGGATTGCCTGGAGTGTCTTCCTGGAAAAGAAGAGGGCACAAGCCCCGTATGCTGCTCGGATCGCCATGATCGTGATTCCAGGCTTCTTTGGAACGTGGCTACCTCGATAGGTAAAGCACGTTGGGGTGTACAGAGAGAAGTATCCAAAGTCTGAAGGATGTTTTTGGAGGAATGTATTAAGCAATAGCTTTGATTGGGGATGGACTGATATGTCGTCTTGGCAAATCAGAAAGTACTGGGCATCAGGGAAGGAGTCCAGCATACATTTAACTGATGCTTTCCAAGAATGCCAAGCACCTTTTTTCTCGGGCCATTGAATTACTGTTGGTCCTGGAAATACTTCAGAGTTTGGTTCTGCGAAGATAACAGATGGGAATCCCGCATCGTACAGACTGACGTAGGTGTCTTGGAGATAGCTCGGGGTTCTCGGTGCTGTTGTAATACAACAAGGAATTTGGAGGTCTGTCATTTTGCACTCGGAAGATACTTGGGTCGGGTGTTGATAGGGGATACAGTTCCAGTGAATTCTACTAAGTCAAAAGCATCAATTGTTTTTAGGCTATCGGATAATAACTGAAGTAACTCTTCCGCCTCTTCTAAATCCATAGACACTTTGTTTTGTTTGAAGTGTTTTGCTCTCCGTAAAGCACTGTTCAAGGAATTAGTTAAAGCCTTGGCCCTTTGGATTTCATGTGGAAGAGACATACCTTTACCTTGTTCCCTTGCTCTACTTTTGAGCTACGATTCGCGTAACCTATTAGATCGTCAGGACTTCTTCGAGTCAATAGCTAATTTTGACTTTTTTATTGAATAAATCAATAACTCTTTGGCGTTCGCATCGTTAAATGGAAGTCTTTGAGTTAATGCTTCTACTCGAAGACGGATTAGGATCTCGTCTAACTTAGACATGCACCCTTCCTCACCCCATTGATTCATTTGATCTCTGAGGTGAGTACAAGTAGCACACCCTTCGTTAAGCTGGTACCCAAACTTAACAAGGTATTGAAAGAAGATTGTTCCAATCATGGTTTGAAGATAACGTAGAGACCTCGTTCGCATTCTTCTCCTGGGAGAGACGACGTATTGAACAGCTTGCCAGGGATCTCCATGATCGACCGAAGGTTGGGGTAGTTAGGATTCGAAACATCATGGTAGACAAGAATTCCTCCAGGGTTTAGGAGATTGTAGGTCTCTTGTTTCCATTTGTGCGTGTTGCAATGATCTGCGTCTGAAACAATGAAGTCAAACTTGAGTTCGCAGTTTTTAATAAATGTTTCCTCATCGCTTCGGATGAACCCCAACATACTTGGGTAACGATCCCATTGGGCTTTTAATGGTTCGTAGTGTTCAGGGCTTTTCCCTCCCCAATCGCTAAAGTTGTCAACCAATAGCAAATCGCCCTTTTTGTTTTTCTCTAGGCTATCTAGGATAGCCGAGGTTGTCAGACCAGTACCGAAGCCTATTTCTAAGACAGTAGTAGGTTTGCTCGCTCGAATCAATCCCTTGATTAATTGAATATGAGAAAGGTCTATGTTAATCATCGGGAGTGTCTTTCAATGAAGGATGCCATCTCAGCTTCTCGGTTGGAACAACCATGCCAAGCAGCAACCACAGGGTTCGGAGAAATGTAGTCAGCAGTACCAAAAGTAGAATTATACTTTTTATCTATCTGGGTGCAGGCTATTTGATTTGACTCAACTAGAAGATTGAAAGCATGTTGGTCTTGCCATTGGTGATTGTGACAGGAGGACTTCCACCAGAGATCCACAAGCTTGTCCACCTCGGAATTTACTTTGCAGTAGAGGACTCCACAATTGAAGTGAGAAGGATTCCTATGTCGGACTGCTGCGAAGGGGGTGTCAAATTCAGGGGTGAGAGGTTCGTTACCTAACCAGTAAGCATCTGTGTCTAACCAAACTAGGTTATCACATTCAAGCATTAGTTCATTTAAGGCTCTACTGATAGAAATTACCTTCTCCCAGTAAATGTGCCTCTGGATACAAAAGCGAGGACGAGTCTCAAGATGGTAGTAGTACCCAAATCGTCTACAGTGTTCTCGGTGTTGGGAAATGCTAAGTTTAAGGAGAGGATCGTTCCACCCTTTATCCGAATACTGGACTACACAAGTTCTGGACATATTACCCTCTCATCCCATCCAAATATATGATTGATACGTTGGAACCAACAATCGTTTTGAGCGAATCCGATACTGACTTCGGTAATTGTTGGATGAAATAACCCATGAGCTACAGCTAAGGGGGAAGACTGGTTCCCAATAAACAACTGGGAACCTGCAATGAATTCAGCTAGTACTAAAAAGTTTTCGGCTACTACGAAAGGGATCGTCCCAAACCTAGAACAAAAGTCTTTGTACTCGTCTTCAAAACCAATGAACCCAATTCGATGCTTGTACTTGTCTACGATTCTTTGCCAAGGGAATTTATCATTTCGATATCGAAAGCTACGATGAACCAGAACGTCGTAAGCAGGATTAGGAATGATGTTGCTGATCCAAGGAGTCATTCTTTCTTCCCAGGACTTGCCTACGGTAGATAAGTGAGCATCAACAAGGGTTCCTACTTTGTGGCTTCGGAATCCATCTAAGTTATGCCCTACTGTATTGATGTCAAAGCATACACTGTAGATGAATGGTTGAAGTTCAAGGAGTGGAGCGAGTCTTGCTACCTTCTCCTCAGTCATTCCGTGGGAAGTCTTGCCGTGGGTGTGTGTGATGAATAGCTTACCTCCTCCACATGCTTTAATTGCAGGTAGAGCGTAGAGGATGTCTCCAATGTCTCCAGAGTGAACAAAGAACTGCTCACCTTCTCTACATAGTTGTCTGTCGGAAAGCATTTAGTTTCTCTATAATGGTTTCGTAAGTGTCAGAAGGAGTTACTAATAGGATCTTACCTGCTCCTGCTCTCTCCAATACTTCCTGGGAAAGAAAAGGATGGTATGCAGCAGGTATTCGGTACCCGTTCTCTTGTACGCATTCAGACCTGACCCAGTTGTACCATTCAGCGACTTTGGGTAGCGGGTATGCGTACTTAGAAGCTTCATCCAGAGTTACGTCGAAGCCTTGACTACTGATCTGGTTTCCAAAGTGTAACTCGGGTAGGAGTCTTTGGATAAGGTGGGGTTGACCTTGAAAGAGAACACAACATGGTTTTTTGAATAACCAATGGTCTTTAACGAATTTAATAGGGTCATCGTAGAAAGCGATGGGTTCAGTCTTACCGGATACTGATGAGGAGGAACCGTGTTGACCCACAACCCAGAAGGGAGGAGCGTACACCTTGCTCTCGTTGTCCTCATGCCATCTACCTAAGTGGTGATCGATATGCTCTCGGGGGTGGAACGGAAGGTTGCTAATGTGCTTGTAGATCTTCTGCATTCCCTTCCTTGAGACTGCAAAGCAATGAGTTCTATTTACGTTGTAAACTCGGTATACACTTTGGCTTACTTTGATTGGGGGTCTGCTGTTGGTATGGAGCAGTTGTCCTCCGAAATATACTTGATCCCAATCTTCAGGTAGATCTTCGAATGTCTTTGTGAATACATCTAAGAAATTGGGTTTGAACTGAGCATCATCCTCAAATACGCAGTACGATCCTACTCGGTTGTTCAAGCAGGACTCCAGGATATTAAGGTGTGACTTATAGCATCCCCATGCTCCATTGCCAGCAACCCAATTGACGGGTGGGTTGCATACATCTCCAGAGATCGCTTCAAAGCGTTGAACTAAATCTGCGAAGGGATAGGAACGTATCTTGTTCTTAAACTCTGCGTACCGTTCGGGTCTATGCCGTAGGTTTATTACGAAGTAGTGTGTCGGTAAGCTTTGCATTGATCGCCTCTTGAGCAGATTTTACGATGAGGTATCGAACGACGAAGACCATTGAAAGGTATAGGGGCTTTAGGAACCACGTTCTTTTTACCTGAGCAGATACTATCTGTAAAGTATAAATGTTTTTACGGATTAAAATTTCTGTTGGAGGTAAAACATTTAGAGTGTGTTGTAGGGTAGAGCATCCACAACTCTCTGGGTCCAAATTCAACGATAGAAAAGGGAAGAACTTAATTAGCTTCTTTATCTTCAAAGCTAAACGATCCCCTACTCCCCAGAATCTCGGAATAGGAGTTTGGGAGTCCGCACACTTAGCGATGTCATTGGGCATCATAAAAGAAGCTTTCCCTTCGTTCCTTGCTTTATCAAGTAAAGCCTTTCGAGTTAAGGAGCAAGTGACTTTGTTGATTGGGTGTGACTCGGAGACTTGCTTACACACATTGCATTCGATAGCCGAACATTGGTAGGAGACCCCACTCATTACTTCAACGATGGAGCATACTCCTTCAGGACTTCGATGAGAGCATGGAGGGTAGGTTGTGATTTCACTTGATAGGGAGTGGTGGGCCGGTTGATCGGAACTAAATGTATGGTTAAGAGCCAGCCCAACTGTAACAATGTTCTTGAATAGGGGTACCGAACAGCTACTACACGCTACGCAAGCTTCTGGGTTAGCTTTGACTGGGGCATGCGATAATAAAGAAGCGATATTACAGTTTTCGTCTTTAAGGTGCGGACAAGTCATTTTGAAATCCCTTTTTCTTTATTTTAGATTAGATAAAAGGGATTGTCAATAGCCGTTATGCCGCACCACCGCATACTCCAAATCGGATCTCGCCCACAAAAGTTCCAGGTGGGCCTGTAATACCGCAGATACAAGCGTCCGTTGGAGCGATAGGTAAGCATTGGCTTGCGTCTACAACCCAAAAAGATCCATTCCAAACACCAAAACAAGCTTGTCCTACGCACGTTGTAGGAGGTTCGCCGGAAGAGGATGAACTTGATGGAGATGATGAAGATGAAGGACTAGAACTTGACGACGAGGAACTTTCGCTACTTGAAGAAGAAGATGAGGAGGAAGACGAACTACTTGAACTCTCCGAGCTACTACTTGAAGAGGAGCTACTGCTCGAAGATGAACTTGAGGACGAACTGGAGCTACTACTAGATGAACTAGAAGAAGAGGAGGATGAGGAGGAGGAAGGGGATGACGAACACGAACTAGACGACTCACAGCAGCAAGGCATTCCAACCCCAACAAGTATAAATAGGTAGTCCCAAAACATTTCTATTCCTAAGTGAAACAAACATCTGGAGTAGAACAACTTGTTCCATTGCCTTTGTAAACACCTCCAGTACTGGTACATAATGCTGCTGTCTTAACTATACAGTAACTTCCGTAGCAACAAGCACCTGTTGGTTCTGGGCAGGGGTCAGGACTACAAGTAGTTCCATCTCCTTTATACGTCCCTTGTCCAAAACAAGCACTTGCAGTCGTTACTAAACAATAGCTAGACCCGCTAGCACTACTGTAACAGCAAGCACCTGTTGGATCTTCTTCGTCAGGAGGAGTTCCTACGTTACATGGTGCTTGAATAGCGTAAAAAGCATCATTCTCAGTATAGACCATGTATCCAGGATCACCAGCTTTTTGGTAGCTAAAAATCCCCAAGGGGTCTCTAAGTAGTACCTTCTTACCTGAGTTTACCCCGTCCATTGAAAATCGGTAGGCAATTGCCAATCCACCGAACCAGGGCGTAACAAGAAAATACATAAAGAACCTAGAAAACCTTTCTATATACTCGTAATGCCTTCGGTGCATGTGGTAAAAGAGGTTAACATTATCCCCTTCGAATGTCTGTTGGGTAGAGGCATTCCATACCGGAATCTGGATTGACTCGAATCCAAGGTTTGCGAGGTTCATATTTGCATAGCTGTTAGGGTACGATCCCCCTAAAACATTTGACCCCGATTCAAAGTTGACATTTGCTTCAACCATTGGAGGAACGTACTCAAAGCCTCTACCTACATGTGCCATCATAGGTGGAATTGAGACCTTAGTGAAGTTGGTAGATTTAATTGACGATACGAAGAATAGACCTTCTCCATTGTGACACATCTTGTAAGTCACTGACTGGATGGTCATTGAAGGGTCAACAACCTTAATGTCCTTGACTACTAGATCTACACAACGAGTAGTTTTTAACAGGTAGTTCGTAACAAGACTATCTTGGATGTAGTCAGCTTGAAGGTTAGTTTCAGAGTACGGATTTGCTTCATAAAAAGGAAAGTAATGGCTTTGATCGAATTTAGTGTTTTGAAATCTTGGATTGTTTGGAAGGAGAGTGTCGTTTACACCTGCTAAGGTAGTTTCTAAATTCGCCCATTCATCGTAGAAGTTCGGGTAGAAATCTCGAAGGGCAGTACTTCTTTCCTGGGAAAATGGGTGGGACATTTGGGAGAATACGGTACGGAATGTTTCAGGTAGGGCTTCAGTTCCATAGCTTGATGCTATTAGCCTCCCATCTAACCCAGAGTACTCATCGGTTGGTTGGTAGTTTCCAATCTTTATCTTTCCTGCTCCATCGGTTCCTCGATCTACAAACGCAACGACGATGTAGCATTCAGCAATAAACTGAAACATCTCTTTAACAGTGCATCCAGCAGATAGTACATTTACAGGTCTTGTTGCGGGAAAACCTTGGATCTCTACTTCTGGAGGCGTTTCGTCTGAAAGGTAACTTGCGATACCCTCTAGTACTTCCTGTGTCATCAGTAGGTCGCCCTCTTCAGGTTCTACGGGATTATCCGTATTTATAGGGTTAAATACCGATACTCTGTTGAAATCGATTGCCACAGTACTGTTTAGAGCAGTCCAAAGGTCTGATAGCTCAACTATCGCAAGCTTGTTGTCTTTAGTCTCGGCAGGTTCAAGGGTCCATGCTTGCACTGGTACCGAATGATGAGTGATTTTAGTTACAAACAGATGATTATGGGAAAACGATTCTACGTTTCCTGTAAGGGTTAGGCTTACTAGCTCTCCTTCAGCCAATTGGTATGCATCGCTAGACCTAACTAGGAACCGTCCGAAAGAACCTTCGGGCAAAGCCCCATATCGGAATTCATTTACAGAATCTAAGTTCTCTAAATGGAACCCTATCTGTTCGAAGGCTTCCACTAAAGGGGTCTTGTCGTAAGCCCTGATGGATACGGTTCCGTTATCAATAACGATGGAGGCAGTCATTACACACCCATGCCTTTACCAGTGTCTACTCTTGTTATCGGGTCAGTCTTCTTAGCAGACTTCTTAGCTGCTGTCTTCTTCGCCTTCGGCTTTCCCTGGGAAGGAGAAGAAGTACCTACCCCGTTTTCTTCCGGTATGTTCTCTGAAGACTTAGTAGCAAGGATTCGATAGATGTCGTAGTCCACCGCTTTTTTGAAGTTGACCATGATAAGCAAGTCGAGGATGTACTTACGAACATCGTTGATGACTTGGTTGACCAATGGGAACAGGGTGGAGTAATAGACGATCAATGGAACCTTTCGGCCTGTGGCTGCTCCATGTCCGTCTCCTCCAGAAGACTCGATGATCTCAGGTGGAATACCAAGGGCTTCTAGGATCTCGTATCGAAGCTGTTCAGGGTACTCCATCAATCCTGTAGGTGTCACATTCGCTGTTGGTGGTTCGTAATCCCAAGAGAATGTCTTCGCATCGGCGTTCATCTCGTTAGGAAATACTCGGAATCCCCCTGTTCGCATTTGAGCCATCATCTGAATAGCTAAATGCTTATTCTCAACGACGTTCCCATTAACATCCTTGGTTTTATTAACTGGATACCGCATCGTTCCACCATCGTAGGAATTTCGGAAGAACCATGTTCTACGGATGTCTCTCGCTCCGTATTGTGTCCAAAGTTCGTGCCAGGGAACATACGCCCATTCCAAGCGAGATTGACCCCATACATCGTGGTACTCTCGATGGTGGGTACTCCACATGATTTTGTAGAGAGGTATCTCGACTCCTTCAGGACGGTTTACGATTCCTCGGACCTTGGCACCCACAAGGCGATTGTCTTTGGTTCGACGTAAAGGGGTTACATCAAAAGCATGAAACTGTTTAAGAGAATCGTACTTTAACATCCCCTTCTGTAATCCACCGGATTCGGTTGCACTATTGCGGTAGATCGTTTGGCAGCAGGAGTATCCCCAATCAACACAGAGCAGGGCTTGTTGAAGACCATTCAACCAGAAGCGATTCAGAGTGTCGAGGATCATCTCTTTTACTTTGGCGTCTTTGCACTTAACACCAAAAGCAAATTGAATTCCTTGCTCCCGAATCGTTTCATGCAATTCAGGATCGTCTGCTTCTTCTTCTGGCTTGAAAATCGTATGAGCTTGGATAGGACCTTTGATTAGGTTCAAGCCATAACGGATTCTAGGATCTCGTTGCATCGTAGGAACAAGTGTTCTACGGAAGATCGGGAAGTTGTGTCCGTACTCTGGCTCTACGCTAGGGAATCCGCTGTATGAAACCCAGCCAAGTGGATTGGTTGGGATGACAGTTAATAGGTCGCTAGTGCTGCCCGAAAGTAGGTCGTGCATTTTTTACCTCTTCCATCAACCAATTTGTTTCTACCCTAGAAGCATCCTCTTCGGAGTATCCTGCTAGCAGTAAGTATTGCTTGATGTTCTCAGATGTAAGGGATTGATTTTTTTGGAGAAGGTCTTCAGCTTTCAAATTATCGAGGTACTGAGTAAGTAGCTCGATTACTCGTTCGTCTGCGTTGGGTCGGTTATCGGTGATTTGTTTTCGGAATCTTGGGGGGACTCCATACTCTCTACAGATTCGGAGTCTGGGAAGAATTTTTTTTTCAGGTTGTCTTCGATTTCAACAGATTTAATTATCAGACTCATAACCGCTTGCTTCCCTAGCTTGAGTCCGAACTTATCGTTGAAAGCCTTCTGCATCAAATCAATGAATGCGTTTCGATCCCCAGGGACTCCAGAAGTCTTAAGGAATGAAACAGCTTCGGTACGCATTGCTTGAATGTCGTGGATGTCGATTGAAACGGTTACTCCACCACTTTTTACATTGATGGAGGTTTCTTCCAAAGTAGGAAGAGTGATTTCATTAAAGAGAATTTCGGTCATGGAAGGGTTCCTAAGAAAATTCAGCAGGGTTTCCAGAAGTAACAAATTGAATGTTAGTTCCTTCTGGACTAAATGGTAGTGCGTACAGTACATCCCAATTAGCTACAAACACTGGAATCTCGTCTGAAACCGTTAATAGGTTACAGGCAAAGTTTTGTTTTCCAATCCGGTAGCATTCCATGTTGAAAGGGGTAGATCCGAGTTTTTGCATGACGTATCTAAGTTCAGGGCATGGAATTTGGTAGCCGACTCTAACAGCATAGCCTTTCATTCTTACCTTGTAAATAGGTTTCCCATTTACTTGAATTACTTCATCCGAATACATAGCGTTATCGTTCTTAGTCGATGTATGCACCCGAAAGCCAGTTTGATCCCGATGAGAGTACGCGTAGTCCGAAGTATTAAGGGTTGAGGAGAGAACAGTATCCAAAGTCGGAATGTACGTTGCGTTAGTATTTTCCTCTAAGGCAAAGTTATTTTTGTAATCAAGCCAAGAGTTCTCAGGAGTGATTCCTTGCATGTATTCCGTGATAGCAGTAGAAGCCCCACCTGGGCTGTAGCTAACTCGACCTGTAGGCATAGACTCTTCCGAGGCTTGTCGGTACTCCCATCCCGAGTCAAACTCCGAAGGAGTGTCCTGGGAAAGAAAACTGTTTGTTCGGATAGCCGAAGCTTTCTCTTGCGGATTGGCGTAAAAGGGAGCAGTTACTTCGCAAGTATCAAATACTAATCCTAGATTAGCGAGATCGACTCCTCGGTATCCTTGATGGGTTTGCGTAAGGGCTAACTGGGTCTTCCAAAGATTCCATTGGTACGCTTTGGTGTTTGGATCGTCTGTAGAGATGTTAGGGAATTCGGTTAATGGGATACCATCGAATGAATTATTAACTGCGTAGAACAATCCCGTTGACTTAAATAGATCTTGGATGGAGCAGATAGTAACCCACTTGCTTTGGATACTTACTTGTCTTCCGAAGATAGTTTCTTCGAGTCTCCAGTGAAGGGGAATCTGTCTGGCTTTGATTTCTTTCCTGGCTACCCTTGCTGCGTCAGCATCTCTAACTGTTGGGGCATCGTTTTGATCCAATGCTTGTCTCGCTACAGCTACGTTACCAGAGGATACTCGATCTCTACGTTGTTTAAGAACGTATGTAAAAGCAATCCAAGCCCAACCTTTCCATACTCCAGGTCTTACTGTGAATGTCCCGTTTAAGTCATTAGCCCATGATCGGAAACCAGTGCCCGAAAAAAGGTCTCCCATAAGAGAAGAACTTACTCCATGTGTCACGTTTTGGTTGACCATGTTCGGGAAGAATACATTGTCAGACTTGATCTCCGTATCGGTGATTCGGTAGTCAATCGTTCGCTTGTCTTTACGAAGGGTACAGTCCCATTTACGAGTAAATGTAGTAAGTTTGTTTGGGAAGTACCATTTAATAAACTCTTTTAACTTTTGAGCAGTTAGAGCAAAACTGTACGCAACTTCCATAGTTCCGTTAGTCTGGACTATTACTGCTCCTTCCTCATCGAAATTCAGAGTCGTATCTTCGACTAGTTGAAGGACTTCAAAAGTCTTGTAGGTATCTCCCGATGGAGTTAGATCTGCGATAGGACATTGTTTGGTAGCAAACTCTACTTGCCATACAACCTTTACTGCTTTGTTACCACCTAATGGAACCCAATCAATCAGCTTAGGAAATGGGCCGTAAACGATGTCGTAGCCAGATGTTTCAAAGGACTTACCGAATCCTCGGTACGAATAGGACAGAGGGAGTCCAGGAGTTCCTAGACTGGCTTTGATAATGTCCATACCATCGTCAGCAGAGTTTACTCCGTTACCGTCTAGTGCCCCAGTTGGTACAGCATAGATAAACTCTACATTAATAGTGGACTTATGAAACTTGACAGTAATACCGTCATCAGCGTACATAGGTTGGTGAGAAACCTTAGACTTCAACGGTACATTAGCAAGTGAAACAGCCCCGTAAGAAATTGTTTCCAAATTACAGGCAGGCATTTTGTTGTCCTACATTATTATCTTAGGGAGGTTGTCGTTTCTTCCTGGAGCAGAGAAGTCCATTGCTGCACTAACTCCAGCTTTCATCGCATTGGCTTGATCTTGCTGTAGCTGCTTCAAGGAAGCTTGGCCTTTACTCCAAAGTAGTTCAATGATTGGGGCAAGGATAGGATTGCTGACTTCTAAAGCCCCTACCAGCCACTCAAACATTCCTGAACCGTTCTTAACAAGTACCGTTAGTATTTGAGCAGTACCAATTAAGTAAGGAGCCAGTTCTTGAAGAAGCTTATCTCCTGCCTCATTCAATGCCATTTGAAGTTCTGTCTTGGACTCCATCAATCCCGCCAAGGTTACATCCATCCTATCTGCCCTACGGAAAGACTGCTCCAACAACTTTAGTTGGGAATCAATTGCAGTATCCATTAGAACATTAGAAAATGGAAGTAGTTGTTGTGTTGTGTTCTCTGCAATTCGTTCTGCTTGACGAAGGATCTTATCTAAGACAATACCTTGGATTGAAATAGGTCGGTATCCAAGGAATATATTGTCCTTGGCTTGCATGATGCTTTGATCGGGATTGGTTAGTCCTTCAACACCTTCTCCAATTTTATTACCAGCCATTTGAGTACCAGCCATAATAGCTGTAGCAGCAATGAATGGTGTAGATCCTCGGACAAATCTTGCCATTGAAGGGATATCTTGTAGTCGGAACCCTTCCCCAGGTGCTTTTTGTTGATACTGGAAATCGCTATCTGGAGGATCGATACCTTGGCGTAACTTATCTAGGTAGTCGTCCCCTTCTTGCTTACTCGATTCAAGACGTTGCAAAAGCTTACTGGCTTGCTCTAACTTAGTAAGAATCCCCGACTTCATAGCAGCATCAAGTGATCGCTCAAAATCGTTACTACTGGTGCTTAGGTCTTCCCCTCGACTGATACGATCAAAAGCATTCTGACTTCGGTATTGTTGGTCTAACCGCTTATTTTGATTTCGTTGGTTCAGTTCTTCCTGAAGTGATCGCTCAAAATCGTTACTACTGGTGCTTAGGTCTTCTCCCCGACTGATTCGATCAAAAGCCTTTTGGCTTCGATACTGCTGATCCAAACGCTTATTTTGGTTCCGTTGATTCAGTTCTTCCTGAAGGGTTCGCTCGTAAACCTCTTGGGCTTTTTTAGCAGCTTCTTCGTTGGCCTTGTCTAGGGCTTCCTGTCTACGTTGGTATCGACCGTCTGCATCCTTACGGATTGCTGAGTAAGGACCGATGAGATCCCCGATAACAGCCATAGCAGTTTCCTTAATTGTTGGATCAAGGACTTCTCTGCTGTTTTCTAGGATCTCGTTAAAGACTTGCTCTCCTGCTGCTTGGGCTCTTTCAGCAGCTATTTTTCGAGCAGACTTTTCGTTTTTATCATCGATCTTGTCTAAACCACGATCTTGAATCTCTTTAGCAGCTTCTTTGAACTTCTGTTCAGACGCAGCTAACAGCTTATCGATTTCGGCTTTAGTCGCAGCTACCTTAGCTAAATCGGATGCAGAACCTCCTTGGGTCTCGATACGAGTCTTGATGCTTTCAAACTCTTTATCGACTTGGGAAGCTAACTGGGAAGCAATAGCCATTTGCTTCTTCAGCATGCCATCGACTAACTGTTCAAGCCTCTCGGGATCTTCTGCTCTAGGAGCATCCCGAAGACCAAAGGAGTCTATCCGACTTTGTAACCCGATAAGCTTTTTCTCAAGAGACTTTTCAAAGTCATTTATGTATCGATCAAGAATAAGCTTACGTCGAGTCTCGTCTTCCTGTTCAGCTAAAGCTTGTTCCTCTTCCATCTTACGAATACGTTCTTGCCCTCGATCTACAATAGACTTAGCTGCTGTAGTTAAAAGTTCAGACGCATTCTCTAAAAGAACGTCGATTTGAATTCGAGCGTCGGTAATTGCTTGATAGTCTTCTCGTAACCCGTTTTGGGTTTTAAGTCGAGTTTCAATACCATCGAATTCTTTTTCTACTTGAATGTCTAATTGCTTAATTGAAGCAATCTGTTTTTCAAGGAGAAGATCGACTGCTTCTTGAAGATCGGTAAGGTCTTTTGTTGAAGGTGCTTTCTTACCTTCGAATTGAGCTAGACGAGATTCTAACCCAATGACCTTCTTCTCCATACTCTTCTCAAAGTCACGCATAAAGCGTTCGAGAAGAAGTCTGGCTTTATTGGTTTCATCTCCAGGTAAGTTAGCTTGGATCTCTTCAGGAGCAAAATCATCGAACCCGTCCATACCGGGATCGTCAGCATCAAAGTTTGCTCCTGCCATTTTCTACTCCTCACTAACTTCCTGGGATGAAGAACCAATACCGACTAGGTTACTGTGAACAGAGTAGCTCCGTTGCAACCAAGCACTGAAGTAGCACTAGAAGCATCGTACGGTAACGCAGCAATGACAACAGGAATCTTACGCTGTTGGTTTGCGTATCGGGATGAAACCTTGTCTCGCCAGATAACAGCTTTGGGGAAGGTGATAGTCGTAGGTTGAGCAACGGACCCTGTACACTTGGTTAGCACTAAGGGTCCAGCCATTGAAGTCATCAATCGACCCGTCACTCCAGTAACCCCCAAAGTTGCGTTGTAAGGCCACAGAAGACTTTGAACCCCAGCAGCATTAGGTTCGATGAGAACAGTACGGATGAGAACTCCAACACCTTGGAACACCCCATCGTTGATACCACGGAACACATCACTGATGATGTCTTCAATTGTGGCTTGCCATTCGATCTCGAATCCCTGCTCCACATTCCCAAGAGCTAATGTCTTGTAGAGTGCTGAGTACGATCCAGCGATATAGGTCATGTTAAACTCCAAAAAGAACTAAACGGATTTTATTGGAACGGGTTTGGAGGGGATTCAGGTTCTAAGTGTACTGAAACCGAGTCGTCTTGTAAATTAGCTTTTTGGGCTTCATCCAAGGACCATCCGGCTTTTTGGTACAAAGATTCAACGTATTCTCGGCATTTCTTGCAGGAACAGGCTGGAGGATAATCTGTAAAATTGGAGGGTAAAACCGTTGCTCCACAGGCTAAAACCCACTTAGTTTCGTGGTTGGCTAGGTCTGACCGTTGGGTTGTGTGGATGGGTACTTGTCCTTCCTTCGCAGGGATCAAAAGACAGACTGAAACTAGCCGGTCCATTCCTGCGTTTTCACAGCATTTTGGTTCGACTAAAATGTTTTGTGAGTAATGGATTTTCTCACAGTTTTTGCATCGAAAAGGGTAGTCTGACATCGTAGTTCCTAGCAGGGAGAATTGGTGATGATTTTGGGGCTTCGAATCCGAAGTTTTGTGGAGTAACCGCTAGGCATAACTCGGTCATTTAGAAACTCTGAACCTGTTTGTCTTTTTTGGTCGTATGCCGTGAAAAATCGGTCTTCCCGGGGAATCGGTTTGACAATAAATTCCACAATTTTCGTCGGTTCGACAACCTGGGTTGTGGCGAGTTGGGCAGCAAGAGTAGTAGAAGCTGAATTAGAAGTACCTAATGCAGTAATCATCTCATTCCTCTTACTTATTATATTATTACTTATTAGAGTAGTTAAGGAATGATTACTGTCAATACCTAATCCAACTAATTCTGTTAAAGAAGTTAAAGAAGCGATTAAGTCATAAGTCATCTTCCTTTGACGGTCGTAAGGGAACTTACCCGCTCTTTTGGTGAAACAGACTTCTACTTCAGCAAAAAGAGTAATGGTTTGATCTTTTGGTTCCCTATTGAACCTAATTGGATAAATGGTTATGATGTTATCCCCTGAAGATGGAAACGGTTCTTCAGCAGAGGTTACTTGAATCTCCCAATCAGCTAAGACTGCGAGGTACCCCAAGTATGTTTCAAGGGCGGATAGGATGCTAGAGGAAAACATTTCGGTACTTCTCTTTCACTTGAGGAACTGCTAATGCTATTGCGGAAGAAAGCCAAGGTTCCCAATTTCCTGGGAGGAAAGATCGAGCCTCTTGTACCTCGTCAGCGTACGGAACAGCTATCTCGAAGGAAATCCCTGTTACGGTTACTTGTACTCTTTGGTCTGGATTTTGTGACTGGTAAACTCCACCAATTACTCTTCCTGGTTTGAGTGAATTAATTAGTCTACCTGTGTCAATGTTGATAGGAGGATTTCGATTGGCTAAAGCGACTTTTTTGGTGACTCGTCTTTCCCGAATCTGTCTTCGAACTGAAGGAGCAACTTCCCCTCTCTGCAATGGCTTGTACAACCTTCTGGATTCCGATAGTGGTTTCCATTTCTCTCCCAGGGAATCTCGGCCTCCCCGAGATTTGACAAGGAACTCCTGATAAACTCGATCCATCAAAAAGTAAAGAACCCAAGAATGAAAGAGAATTGTGATCTCGCTCATTTGGGTTTTAGTTAGTTTCCTTCTTAATTGAAGGTACGTTGTGATCGAAGGAATTCGAATCATTACATGAATCGATAAGGAATGTAGTACCTAGCGAAGTTTACGCCTTCAGTACCCGAAGTAGAGGAAACAGTATCCACTCGAATCGGTTGGAATGGGTACCGATTATCAGTAGATACATTCACCATCAAGGCTCTTTGTCCACTAACAGGAATATCCAGAAAGACTTTACCATCCCTAGCATCTTGAAGGTCGGCCATTGCGTCTAAGTACTGGTTATAGTATTCAGAAGCATTTCCTCTTCGAATGGAAAGGAAGTAGCATCCAATAATCGTAGCCCGTCTTCGAACCCAGATGTCAGAGACTAAATCCTCATCATCGAAAATTGAATTGAGTATTGCCTTTACTTCGGAAGTTGATTGAATGATTATCTCATTCATCAAAGTAGTAGCATCTCCACCGGAGTAATCGTCTGTTCTGTTAGATACTCCAGTAACAGAAAACTCTCTCTCCATCTCTGCCTGGGAAGTAAAGTACATTCCCGAGTAGGAAGGGTTGTAAACAATAGGGCTTGTTAATGCTGCTACTGCTGATTGAATTATCGTTAGCTGACTTTGGAGATCCTCGTTGTTAGGAACCGTCCAAACAGCTTTGTACGAAGCCATTGAAGCAGGTAGAGTAGTTCCTTCAAACACCAACCAAGTAGTAGATACGGTTTCATCTACATCTTCAGCCCATAAACCCTCTTCTTCTTCCAGGAGAGGTACGGAGTAGGTGGTCCAATTTGGGGATGTCCAATCAATCGGAGGGTTGGTTAAAGGAAATGCTGAGTACGATGCTCCACTTCCCAGGTGTTCAAGTCTTCGCATTTCATCCTCGATTATGGTAACTGACTTGCTGCAAGGTATGCAGCATTGGTTTGTTCTTCATCCATTCCAAGAGCATTAGCAAGGGTGGTAACTAATGGGTTAGTTCGAAGCATAATGTTGGCGTACTCCCAATCGGAGATAGCACATGCACGTTCAATTGGGTCTTGAATTTCGGAAAGAAGTTTGTTTACTTGAGAAGTGATCTCAGGACCGTAGTTCATAATTAACCACTTACGAACTTGGCCCATAGTAGCAACTGGTTCTGCCTCTTTAGCTTCATACTCAGCGATTTTTGCAAGAGCGGTATCAAGTTGTAATTGAAGATTGGAGACTTGTGAGCCTAATTCTTCATTTAATACTTGTAGTTCAGTAAATTGGGTTTGAAGCCCTTCATTATTTGTGGTTAGTTCTGTGACTTGCGACTGTAGCGAATCCCGCTCTGTCGTCAGTGTCGCCCTATCGGCTTCCAGTGAATCACGCTCGGCGGTCATCGCGGATAGTTCGGCCTGCAATCGGATATTATCCGCAATTGCCGCTGCATTTAGCGACTCTACCCACTCGCCCAACTGTTCAATCGGAATCTCGGTCAATGCGGATTCGACGACTTGACCATTCGAAAGCGTCTCAAGTACCGTTCCACCGAACGCCATCGGGCGAC
>ERZ869921.435-NODE-435-length-26503-cov-11.429749_pt1 | contig 26503 bp, 29 predicted proteins | sample MGYA00579310_ERZ869921 | MGnify/ENA primary metagenome ERZ869921 (study PRJEB32216, sample SAMN09231816) | wastewater metagenome | place: USA: Maryland | collected 2016-06-21 | study: EMG produced TPA metagenomics assembly of the PRJNA472060 data set (Reclaimed... | reverse complement strand
GTGCGCTTGTATGCCGTGCGACGCGTGGACGGTGGCGTGGTCTACCGGCGGACGACATCGCGCGACGTCTGACCGAGGAGGTCAAGCGCCGGGGTGGTGACCGATGACCGCCACGACACGCACCTTCCTCACGCTCGGGCCGGCGGGGCTATCTCTGGAGTGGTCGGACGAGGACGCGCTCGAGCCCGATCACCTGGCGAGCTCGCCCGCGCCGCAAGCTGCTGATGAGAGTACGGGCGCGTGGATCATCCACCATCCCTCGCGCGGCGGCCCCTCCTCGGGCCTGCGCGAGGTGATGATGGCGAGCGAGATCTACGGGCGGCGCGCGGCTCCCGTGCTCGGGCTGTCGTGGGACGTGATGCCCTCGCTAGCGAACGCGGGAAACCTCGTCAGATCCAAACACAAACGCCCCGGGCAGTGGACGGACCGCACGAGGGCGAAGCGGGCGAAACGGCTGTGGCGAGCAGACGCGAGACGCGAGCGCAAACGGGTGCGGCGCGAGCAGGGGCGCCACCGATAGCCCGGGGAGAGCCGCGCACGTGGGTCGCGAGCCGTGGACCCTCCCCGGGTGCCGCCGCCGTGGCCCGAGTAGTGGGCGGAGTCCACCACAATCGCAACCGCGCGCGCGTTTCCTCTAGACTGAACAGGCGTTCCGTGCTTTAGCTGCGGTACCCACCCGAGAGGGCTCTTTGCTCCGGGCGTCGCACCTAGCGGCCCCGCCTAATAGCTCGGTGTGGGGCGGCGCTTGCTCGACGCACACCCCTACCGCACCCCCCGAGACGGCTTCACGGACGCCCTCAGCGCGTTCGCGGGGCCCGTCGCTGCGCGCGGTCCGGTAGTTGCCCCGACGGCGCCCACCATCCCCCCTGGGCTCTCGTTCCGCGGCTTCTGCGAGCGCGTCCTCAAGCTCACCACCTCCCCCATCCTCGCAGCGATTCAGGACGTCTCGGACGGCCTCGCGCCCACCACGATCGACGACGCGACCGCACACCGCATCTTCGGATGCGGACTCGCGCAGCTCCCCACGCGGCGCGCTCGCGTCGTTGGGCTGAGGGCGGGCGGGCGCGGGGGCAAGACCTCGCGTTGCATGGCGACGAAGGCGCTCGAGGCAGCCGTCTCGGTGCCCCTGCCCACGCTCAAGCGCGGCGAGTGGGCGCGCGCGCTGTGTGTCGCGCCGGACAAGGATCTCGCCAAGCAGATCCTCGACTACTGCCGTGGGTACATCGCGGAATCGCCCGAGCTGTGCGCGATGCTCACCACGCCGCCGCCGCTGGATGACGAGGAGATCGACGAGAGCAAGATTGGCTCGATCGAGCGCATCGCCTTTCGCCGGCCCACCGGCGAGCTCGTCGAGATCTGCGTCAAGGCCGCGGGGCGCGGCGGTACGGGTGGGCGCTCGCGCTCGCTCGTGTGCGCGCTGTTGGACGAGGTGCTGTTCTTCCGCGCCGAGAAGACCGCCGTCATCAATGACCGCGAGATCTACGCCGCGGTGAACATGCGCGTGGTCCCGGGCGGTCAGATCTGGCTTGCGAGCACGGCCCAGCTCGAAAACGTGGGGCTGCTCGAGGAGAAGATCGGGCAGAACTGGGGAAAGCACACGACCGCCACCGTGGCAGTCGCCGAGACGCGCGATCTCAATCCGAGCTGGGACCCCACGCACGAGATTGAGGACGAGATGCGCGCCGACGATCCGCAGAACGCGGACCGCGAGATTCGCGCCATCCCCCTCACCGCAGGCGCCGAGACCTTCTATCCCGAGGACGCGATCCGCGCGACGTTCACCCGCGCCGCGATCCAGCTCGAGCCCGCGCCGCACCTACCCCACGTGGCGGGCGTCGACATGGGGTTCCGCAAGAACAGCAGCGCGATCAGCATCCCGCGCGCTGAGGACGGGCGCGCGCGCCTCGCCTATCGCCTCGAGCTCGTCCCCGAGAAGGCCGCATCGCTCAAACCCTCCGCCGTCGTGCGCGAGTTCGCATTCCAGTGCATGCGCTACGGCGTGCGCGTGATGTTCGGCGATCAGCACTACGCCGACACCACGCACGAGGAGCTTGCGAAGCTCGCCCGCGCGCTCGAGGACCCGAGCCAAGGCGACATCGATCAACGCGCGTGGGTCGAGCGGGTGAAGGCAGACACGCACGCCAGCCGCGCTCAGGTGCCCCGCTATCAGGAGTGGCCCAAGGCGAACGCCACCGTGAACGCGAACAACCTCGACGCGCACACGATGATGCGGACGAGGATGCAGGAGGGCTTGATCGAGCTGCCCGTCGATGACCGCATGAAGCGCCAGGCGCGCGACACGCGGAAGCGCACGGCGTTGGGTGGCCACGTGTCGATCATCCTCCCCAAGCACGGGCTCGCGCACGGCGATCTGTGGGGCGCGACCGTCATTGGTTGCACCGAGCTTTCCCTCGAGCCGCCCGTCGAGACCGGCCCCGCCTACGGCGCTGATCAATCGGAGTGGTCCTGACCATGGGCGCCTTCGATCGCTTCCTTGCCGGCGCGGGCAACGCCTACCAGGCGATCCGCTCTTCGACGTCGCGCATCCCCGATGGCGCGGTGGTGTACGACCCGGCGGCGGCGATCCGCTGGACGCAGCGCTACACGCCCGACATCCTCGAGCAGATCAAGAGCCGGCGGGACCTGTCGAGCGTGATCCAGCTCTGCGACGACATGCTCACCGACGATCGCCTCCGCTCGGTCGCGTACATGCGCGCTCAGGCGCTCGTGGGCGCAGAGCTGGAGTTCGTAGAGGGTGAGGGGCGGCGTCGAAAGCGCGCGCTCCGAGCCGCGGACGCCGAGGCGGACTACTGGGAGATGGTCCCTGAGGCCGAGTTCGTGCAAATGGTCGTGTGGGGTCAACTGGCCAACTTCGGCCCGGGGCGCCTCAAGTGGTGGGAGAAGGATGCACGAGGCCAGTACAGGCCGCGCGTCCGCAATGGCCGCGTGGTGCCCGCGCTGGAGTTCTGGCACCCGCGCCTTTTCCGATTGGATCTGAGCGCGCGCCAGTGGATCGCCAAGGTCGAGACGCCCACAAGCGGCGTGATCTCGGTGGATCGAAACATCGATTTCACGTCTGGCGAGTTCGTGGCGTTCTGCCCGTGGGGCGGCGCCGGGGACGTGTCGCGCGGTCTCTGGATCGCAGCCGCCAAGCTGTGGCTGCTCAAGCAATACGCCATCCGCGACTGGGCCACGCTCGGATCGCGACTGGGCAATCCGATCAAGGTGATCGAGTACATGCTCGGTCAGCAGGGCGTGAATGCTCGCGAGGACGGCGGCGCGGACGCGAAGCGCAAGCAGCTCGTGACCGAGATCGCAGCGATGGGCAAACAGGGCGTGATCAGCCTGTCGCCCGGCTTCACCATGAAGCTGCTTGCTGTGCCCGCGACTTCGGCGGCCATGTTCAAGGACCAGATCGACACGGTCAACACCGCGCTTGCGATCCTCTTCCTCGGACAGAACCTCACGACTGAGATCAAGGGCGGCAGCTTGGCGGCGGCGCAGGTCGCGGCTTTGATCCTCGGGCATCTGCGCAAGTTCGACGCGAATTGCGAGTCGACCTTCGTGCGCGAGTCGATCCTCTCGCTGTGGTCAACGATCAACTTCGGCTCGTCGGACGCGGCGCCATGGCTCAGCAGGAACGTCGAACCTCCCGAGGACAAGAAGAGCGCTGCGGACGTGATGCTCATCGTCGCGCGTGCCGTCGAGATCTTCGAGCGAATCGGCTGGATCCAAGACAAGGCCGCAACGGCGGAGCGCTACAAGCTCGACCTCGCGGAGGGCCAGCTCAACACCATCCCGCGCGCGCCCGCGGCGAACGACTCCGCCCCCAAGGTGCCAAATGCCGCGTAGCTTCACCCGCCCCGCCACCGTCACCGCATGGGGCGAAGACCTCATGGCGATCGAGCCGTCCGCCTCGCGCGGCTTCGCCGAGGGGCGCGCGTCGTGGCCCACCAAGTGCGGCGCGATCGAGTGGTCGGACGAGGGCATTGCACAGCGCGGCTCGGTTGCTCTGCTCAGGATCTACGGGCCGCTTTCGCAATACGGTGGGTGGTGGTCAATGGGCTACGACGAGATCGCCGAGCACTTCGATCGGCTGCAAGCGAGCGCGGACAACAAGGCGATCCTCCTGCACATGCACACGCCGGGCGGCTACCTGAGCGGCCTCGATGAGTGCGTGTCTCAGATGCTCGCTTCGAAGGCCAAGTACGGCAAGCCCGTCGGCATGGTGTCCGCGGACATGTGCTATTCGGCCGGCGCGTGGCTGTCGACCGTCGCCGACAAGGGCTCGATGTTCGCCACGCGCATGGGCGGCACGGGCTCGATCGGCGTGCGCGTGGGCGCGTACGACCTCGTCAAGATGAACGAGATGCTAGGGATCAACGCGGTCGTCATCACCTCCGGTCCCGAGAAGGCGGACGGCGACCCCGACGTCGCGCTCACTGCCCCGGTGATCGAGCGATTCCAGGGCCGCGTAGACTACACCGCTGGCATCTTCTACGAGGCCGTCGAGCGGTGTAGGGGCGGAGTCTCGGACGAGGTCAAGCGCGCGGGCGTGTTCCTCGGGCCGGCGGGCGCGGCGGCGAATCTGATTGACGACATCAAGAGCGTGGACGAGTCGATCGCCCACCTCGAGCAAAGAACTTCGGGGCGCGTGATCAGCACGCCCTCGCGCACAGGACAGGCCCGACAAGGCCAATCAGGAAAGGCACACAGCATGACGCAGGAAATGCTGGCCTTGGCGCTCGGGCTCGCGAGCAGCGCCACGGACCAGGAGATCACGGGAGCCGCGCAGGCGTTCCGCGACCTCGAGACGAAGGTGCGCGAGAAGACCGGCGAGGCTTCCGTCAAGGAGGCCCTCGCCACGATCGACGCGTGGAAGGCGAACAGCGCGGCTCTCCAGACGGCCAAGGACGAGCTCGCCGCGGTCCGTCAGCGCGAGGAGTCGGCGGCCTACCAGGCGGCGATCGCCAAGGCCGAGAGCGAGGGCAAGATCGTGGGCGCCAACCGCGAGAAGGTGCTGGAGACGTACAAGACCTCCAGCGAGCTCGCCGCGTGGAGTCGCACCGTGCTCGCGGCCATCCCCGGCGGCGAGAACAAGGCGGACAAGAAGCCCACCGGCGACGGCACGAAGGGCACCGAGGGGACCGGAGTCGCCCTCACGCACAACGGCAAGACGTGGGCGCAGATGGCTCCCGCGGAACGGGCCGCGCTCAAGACCACGAATGAAGCGCTCTTCAACGAGATGCGCGAAGGGAGCAAGCGATGAGCAGCTCGTCCAGTGATGACATTTTCGTTCCCGAGGTCGCCGTCGACAGCATCATCGCCGGCATCTCGGACGAGGGCATTCCCGTCCTCTACGGCTCGAAAGCCGTCAACGTGTCGGGCGACCTCGCCAGCCAGGGACAGCTCAAGGTCGGCCGCCTGCTGACCGTGCCCTATTTCGGCATGATCCCGCCGATGCAGGAGGACGTGCCCGAGAAGGTGGGCCTCATGCCGGACAAGGCCACCGAGACCGTCGAGACGGCGGCCGTGGCCCAGGGCGGCGTCCACATCGAGTGGAGCACGTGGCAGCAGATGATCCAGACGGCGCGCTCGCGCAAGCTGGATCCCTACGTGCTCTTCGCCGAGCAGGCCCAGCTCCGGCTCAAGCAGATGTTCGAGCGCAAGCTGGTGAAGACGGCGTGGACGGGGCTCTCGTCCGATTACGTCAACGACGTGTCCGCGACCGACACGATCGACTGGGACAACATCGCCGACACGCGCCAGCTCCTCGGCGATGCGGCTTCGAAGATCACCCTGATGTCGATGCACTCCAAGGTGATGACCGACGCGATCAAGCTCAAGGACGGCGACGATCGGCCGCTGTTCCTCGATCCCTACGCGGGCGACGGCAAGATTCCGCGGTTCCAGGGCATCCCCACCTTCGTGTCGGACTTCAACCACGTCACCACGGGCAGCCCGAACAAGTACGACACGCTCCTCATGCAGGATGGCGCGCTCGCCCTCTGGCACTCGATGCCGACCGTCGAGATCACCCGAGATCCGAAGGCGAACATGAGCGGAATCGCCATCTGGATCTTCTACGTCGCCTATCGCTACCTCAAGATGCCCGGCGGCTCGAAGCCCGGTGTCCTCATTCTCCGCTCGAAGTGACCGGAAGGAAGGAACAGAGACCATGCAACACACTAGCCCCTACGGTCACCCGCTCGCGGAGCGCACCAGCACGACGGATCCGACTGCAACCCTCGCGTCGTGGGACGTCGCCACGCTCGCCCTGCTCAAGGCGATCCAGAGCAAGGACGAGTCCGGCAACAACCTCCTTCCCCCCGGTCGGGTCGAGAGCGTGCGCGCGCTCAATCACCAGCGCTATTACTGGTCCGCGACGTCGATCCTGACCGCCGACGATCAGCTCATCATCAAGCCCGACGATGTCACGCACCCCGCCGCGGGCCGCTGGCTCGCGCAGCCGATGACGCTCGTCGATCTCAGCATGCCCTTCACCTACGCGACGGCGGACGGCGCGACCCTCTACACCGTGCCGACCGGCTGCTACCTCCGGGTGGTCCGGGGCTACTGGGAGATCACGACCGCGTGCACCGGCGGCTCGTCGTCGGCGATCGGCCTGGCCTCGGACCAGACCGGGCACGTGACCGCGGGCGACCTGCTCGGCGGCTCGGGCGGCGACGTGGAGGCGACTCTCATCGTCGGCGACTACATCGAAGGCACCGTCGGCGCGGACCAGGCGGCGGGGATCATCCTCAAGCCGGGCAAGCTCGTGACGTTCGAGCGCATCACCTCGGTGTTCACGGCCGGCGCCGGCAACGCGCACCTCATCTGCGAAGTCCTCGCCAACGCGGGGGCCTGAGGTCTGATCATGGCGCTGGCGTTCTTCACTCTGGCCGAGCTCAAGGCCGAAATCAGCGAGCCCGCGGTCACGCGGCTGCTCGTTGAATCGGGCTCGTTCGACCAGAGGTGTTGGGACGCCAGCGCGCATGTCGTCGCGCTGATCTTCGGATACAACTACCCTGAGGCCGATCTCCCCTCTCCCATCCCGCGCGAGTGGTCGCGCCTCGCCCGTCAATGGGCGTTTGGCCAGCTCGTCGTGGACTTCCCCGAATACTTCCGGGTGGACGGTCCCGCGCGCTGCAAGGAAGTGGATCGGCAGATCCTCCAGAGCAGGGCCGTCGAGCCCTCGGACGGAAAGACGTGGGTCTCGTCCGTCGTCGGGGAGGACTGGCAATGATGCTCCGGTGCACGGACAATCACGCGGACCTCATGAAGCGCGTCAGCGCGTTCGCCGCTGAGATCCACGGTGGGCTGTCTGGTGTGGTGGCGGAGTCCTGTGCTGAGGGCGCGGAGCACGGGCGTACGGTCGGCAAGTTCAAGGACCAGAGCGGGAATCTCCGCCGGTCAGTGCAAGGCAAGCTCACGGGCTCGACGGCACAGGGCGCAGACGGCGAGATCACCGCCGATGTCCCCTATGCCTCGCACGTGGAGTCAGGAACGAAGGCGCACGAGATCAAGGCCCGCAACGCCCCCCTTCTGCGGTGGGTCTCGGATGGCGCCGTCCACTACGCCAAGCGCGTTTGGCACCCTGGCACGCGCGGGACTCCCTTCATGGGCCCGGCGTACCTCAAGGCCGAAGGGCTGCTCTACGCCAAGGCGCACGTGCTCATGCTCCGCGCCGCGGGGAGGTTCGGCCGATGAGCGCCGTGGACTCGTTCGGCGCAATGGGCCTGCCCGCTGTGCTCGGCGGGCTCGATCCCGCGCTCTCCAGCCTGCTCGCGTTCGCCAAGGCTATCATCGTTCACGAGCTCCAAACCGCGTGGGCAGGCGTCGCGCCGGATGAGCCGTGGGCGGTCGTCAACGAGACATTCGCCGCGGATCCGACCAAGCGGATCATCGTCGAGCGCGACTTGCCTGCCCTGTTCGCCTACGTCCCGGGCGGCAAGTTCGAGGACAAGGGCGGCGACGGATACCAGCACGAGGCGAGCGTGATCAAGCTGCTCTGGCTCTTCCCGCCTGCGGCGAGAGAGCGCGGCGCGCTGCAAGATCTCGTTGTGCGCTCGATCGCAAAGGCGCTCTCCAAGGCGCTCGGCGACGGGCGGCACGTGGCGTGGACCTCGGACGAGGACGCCGCCCTACCGGAGGAGATCAAGCTCCCAGCCGCCGCGCCGCTCGGCGACACGACCTATGCAGGCGCCGCGCTGGACGGCGCAGTGGGGGCGGCGTCATTCGCCAAGCCCTCGCGCATCCTGTTCACCACGACTCTCGGCGATTGGAACGTCGCCGATCCGATCACCCTCAATGCCACGCTCTCGGACGGCACGAGTCAGCGCGAAGAGGTCTACCTCACGAGCGCGACCGGCCCCGAGACGGTGGAGAGCGCTTGGATCTACTCGGCGGCAACCTCGTTCGCGGTGCCCGAGCAACCCAGCGCCGCGGGCCTGCTTTCGATCGGCCTCGCGTCCGCCCCTGGCTCCGAATACGGCTCTTTGATCTCGCAGGCGATGGGCGCCACAAGGGTGCGCGTCACCGGTTGGAAGCGCGAGACCATCACCATCACGCGCACGGGCGGACAGGCGATGCCCTTCGAGGGCGCATGTTTCGACGTGGCGATCGAAGAGACGCGCACCCGCTCGGCTGCGACCTACGACTACCCGGCGCTTCCCGCCGGTGACGGAATGCTCGGCTCGATCGTGAGCCAGGACGGATTGACTGTGGAGGTATCGGAATAATGAGGCTCTCGAAAACAATGTTGACCGTGATGGTCAATCCGTTCTGTGCGCCGCTCGGCGAGGACGGGCGCGCGATGGCGCTCGTTGCGCACGACCCGGGCGAGCAGATCGGACGCGATTACGTGGGCGCCCGGGTGTTGCCCGTCGTGGTGGACAACAAGGCGCGCGCGGGTAACCCGTTCGGGCCGTCGGTCAAGGCCGCGGTCTCGTACCGCGTGGCGCCCGAGAAGGTGCCGCACACGACCCACTACGCGGCCCAGATCAAGAGCGGGGAGACCTTCCCGTGCGACGTCGAGACGGCTCGCGCGGCGGGTGTGGCGTTCGTCGGACCGGCGCTCGAACGTGTGCAGGGGGCGGCGTCCCACGCGGTGCGCTCGTTCGGCGGCTCGGTCGCGGACGCGTGGGCCAAGCAGGGGCTCGAGGCGTTCGTGCCAGTGGAGAGCGCGCCCGCGCCGCAACAGGACATCGCAGACCAAACGCCCGACCTCGGCGCGGACAAGGACGGTGACGCGTGACCACTACTCAGCTCGTATCCGCATTCACGACCGACGATTTCGTCCCTTGCATCGCCATCGGCGCTGAGATCGCCGTCCAGTCGCGCCCGTCCGAGAACACCCCGATTCGCCTGCTGCTCGTCGCGCTCAAGGGCTCGGCGGGCACCATGACGGAGAACGTCGACATCATCGGTCCGGTGCTCAGCGAGGCGGCGTGCAACGTCGCAGCCGGCGCACCGTCCGAGCTCGCCCGGGGCTTCCGTGCCTCGCGAGCGATGAGCAAGGACGTCGAGACCTACCTGCTCGCCGTGCCGGCGGGCTCGGGCACCGCGGCGACGGCCTCGATCCTGATCGGCGGCACGTGGAGCACACCCGGAACGCTGGTCATCTGGATCGACGGTGAGCCGGTGCGCGTCGAGGTCGGTGCGGCCGACGCGACCACGGACGTGGCCACCGCGATCGTCGATGCCTGGGACCTCGAGGCCGAGAGCGCGGTCACCGTCGCGGCGGACAGCAGCACCAACACCTTCACGTGTCGCGACGTCACCACGCGCGGCAACAGCAAGATCCTCTACGTCGACAGGAGCGCGGCGCCCTCGGGCCTCACCGTCTCGTTGCTCCCCCCGCTCGGCGAGCTCCTGACCATCGTCAACGAGCTGCGCACGGATCTCCTCGCACACTTCGCGCTCACCGCGGGCTCTGTCCACGGTGGCGCGGACTCGACCTCGGGCGCCTCGTTCGGCAGCGCGGCGACGAGCTACGCCACGGCCATCGCGCTCGTCAACCTGCTGCGCACCGGCTACGCGGCGCACCGCGTGCTCACGTCGGGCAGCGTGCACGGCGCGGCCGACTCCACCAACATCGTGCTCCTGAGCGCGGCGACCACCGCGGCAGAGGCCGTGTTGCTCGCGAACGACCTCAAGGCCAAGTACAACGCTCACCGCATCCTCACCACCGCGAGCGTGCACGGCGCCGCGGACACCACGAACGTCACCGCGGCGACCGATGCGACCGACGGCGCCGTGGCGGGCGACTCGGACACGGGCAACGGCGTCTCGTTCGCAGGCGGCACAGGGACCGAGTCCGTGGCCCTGGCGCTCGCGAAGATCGCGGCCGACCCGCGGCACTTCAAGCGCATCTGTTTCAGCGCGATCGACGCGACCAACCTGGGCCTGATCGAGACCTTCTCGGACGAGCAATCGGCCGCCATGATCCAGAAGCCGAGCGCGGTCGTGCTCGCGCACAGCGGCACTCAGTCAGCGGCGCAGGCGATCAGCAAGACGCAGCTCAATCATGAGGGCTTCTCTGTCCTGTGGGCGCGCTCGGCGGAAACACCCGCGTTCGAGATCGCCTGTGCGCACATGACGGACCGCGTCACCGTCGAGCGCAACTCGCCCGCCGGCTGGAATCAGAGCTACTCGGGCAAGGTCCTGAAGGGCGTGCGGCTCGCTCGCTCGGTGGACCTGCGGGCGAACGACCACGCGACGCAGAAATCGGCATTGAAGAACGGGCTCACGCCGCTCGCTTCGAACGACGCAGGCGAAACCGTCATCGTGAGGGCGGCGTCCACCAAGTGCCTGAACGGCGACGGCTCGGCGAATTACGGCGCGCTCGACGTCGCCGAGTTCACGACCGTGATGGAAGTGTGCGAGCGCTCGGGCAACATCTGGCGTTTCTTCCGCTCGCAGAACCCCAAGGTGCGCGACGACTTCGCCGTGGGCGAGGTAGTGGTCTCGGGCGTCGCGACCCCCATCGGGCTCTCGCGCTACATGTCGCAGGGCATGGCGGACCTGCCCGGAGAGGGCGTGTTCGAGAGTCCGTGTCTCGTGCGCGGTACGTACAACCGCACGACCAAGCGGATCCAGTGGACCCTGAGCTACACCCGCGCCGCGCTCCACGAGCAGAGCGAAGGCATTGTCCAATCTCTCGCCTGATAGGAGCGCAAGACCATGGCTGAATTTCAATTCTTCCCGACCGACGTGGACGGCAAGGCATTCGCCGAGGCGAACGGCCGCAAAGTCGACGTCAAGAACAACGGCGCTCGGCAAGAGGGCGCGAGCGGAATCCTCGGCATTTCGAACGGGATCCCCACCGTCGACATCGATCTCACGAGCGTGTGCCCGGTCAACGGCGCGAGCGTGGACATGATGGCGCTCACCCTCGCTCAGCAGGTGATCAACGTGGGATTCTTCCACAACGGGGCGTTCTTCGTCGGCCCGTACAAGATCATGTCCGGCTCACTCGACGACAAGAGCAAGGACGGCACTTCGATGGGCTCGTGGAAGCTGGAGAACGCCGGCCCCATGACGAAGGTGGCCTGAGTCGTGGCCAAGTATTCCAACCTCGCCAAGGGCACGACGGTGCGCACGGTTCACGAGTTCCCGCTTCCGGGCGGGGGCGTGGATCGAGTGGCAATCGTGCCCCTCCTCGGCATCGCGATCGCGGACGTCGCGAAGGCGGCGCGCGAGTTCGCGGAGGGGCGCGGCGCGAAGGCCGTGGACGGCGACAAGGAATACGAGCTGGGGATCCACGTCGAGACCATCGCCCGCGCGGTGCTCGACGTGGACTCGCCCGCCGACAAGCCGGCGCCCTACTTCGCCGGGGGCGTGTCGGAGATTCTCGATCCGGTGAGCGGGCTCGACCCCGATCGCATCGCCCTGCTGTTCGAGCTGCAACGGGCCGCGCAAGAGGCTTACTCGCCGGACGGTGGGGCGCTCACTGCGCTGGAGTTCTTCGATCACCTCCAGAAGGCGAGCGAGGTAGACGAAGGCGTTGAAATCCCTTTCGAGCGTTTGCCGCGCGCGAAGCGGCGAGCGTTTGTGCGTGGTATCGCACGCCTGGCCCGGCTCTCACTGTCGGACAGATCTGGGCTTGGGCCCAGCTCACCGGACGCGGGCGAGACCTCCGCAAGTTCTGCTCCGACTTCGACGCCGCCCGCTCAGGAGGCCGGTAGCTCGTGACCACCTTCGCTGCCGCCGTTGCTGCGCGTCCGCGGGCCCCTGCGCGCGTCCTCAGCGTGCCCCCGTGGGTCTGGGCCCAGACGTGGGCAGACCGCCCCGTGGAGCCCGTCGCGATGGGCCTGCGCACCCTCTCGGCGCAAGACCTGGACGACGCTCGTAGTGGGGCGGCGTCCAAGGCGAGCAAGGCGCACCCGAGCGCGACCACGAGCAACCCTGTTTGGATCGAGGCGTACAACAGCGCCTTGATGTTGTCCGCGCTCGGCCGGGCCCTGTGCTCGCCGGACTGCGCCGACGTGCCTTACTGGGACTTCCCCGACTTGATCGCGCCGGGGGCGATCGAGCCGACGCGCGGCGCCGTGTGGCTGTGGTCCGAGCTTGAGGTTGCGACCGTCGGCGGGGCTGCTCTCGGCGGCGAGCCGGGGCCCTTGGAGCTGCTCGCGGCGATCCAGGGCGCGGCGGACAGCATCCCGGCGATGTCGGCCGATCGCAGACACAGGATCGCCCGCCATCTCGACGCCGCCCTTGACCTGATGCGGGGCACCGAATGAGCGACCTTCGAATCACCGTGGGGGCGGTGTCCGACGGCACGCTCACGACCGTGTTTCGACCGCTGTTCGAGACGAGCGACAGGGCGCAACGTCACGTCGAGCGCACGTCCGGCGCGGCGTCCAGAGCCGTCGAAGCCCAGGGCCGGCGCTCGTCGGGCGTCTACCGCGACAGCGCGCGCGCCGCGGTCGAGGGAGCGGACCGGGCAGCAGCAGCAGGCGAGCGCGGAGCACGGCAAGAGGCACGCGCGAAGGAGCGAGCGGCCGAGCATGTGGCCCGGGTGCGTGAGCGCTACTTCCGCGAGGAGCAGAAGCGCGGCGAAGAGGCGGACCGCAAGGAAGACCAGCGCGCCGCGAAAGCACAGGGCAGGAACGAGCGCGTGGCTGGCGCTGCCGTCCGCACGTTCGGCGCCATCATGCGCGCTGGCGCTGGCGCTGCGTCGAGCGTGGCGCAGGGGATGGGGCTCGATCTGAGCATGTCGAGCGGCATCGCAAAGGCGATCTCGCGCGATGCCATGGCGCGCAACATCGCGGCGCAGGGGTTTCGCGATCGTCCGGGTGAGGCGCCGCAAGACATCAACCAGCTACAGGCGACCGCGCAGGCGATCGGCGACAAGTACAAGGTAGATCCGGCGACCGTGCTCGGCGGGCTCGGCAAGTTCCAAGCACTGACGGGCGATCTCGACACGGGCAAGGCGTCGTTGGAGGGCCTGTCGCGGCTCGCCAAGGCGTTCAACGTGGACCTCACGTCAATGATGGGCGCCGCGGGGCAGGTGTCCTCAGCGCTCGGCGACGTGGGCGCGGGGAAGGAATTTGCGACCGCCGAGGACAAGGCGAAAGCCCTACTCGACGTGATGAAAGGCACCGTCGCCCAAGGGCAAGAGGGCGCGATCGAGATCGCCGACATGGCCACGCAGTTCGCCAAGCTCAAGGGCGCGGGTATCCGCTTCGAAGGCGGTGCGGGCGGCAACATCCTGAAGATGGGCGCGCTGGCGCAGATGTCCTATCAGATGGGCGGCGCGGGCTCAGTCTCGCAGGCATCGAATGCAGTGCTCGGATTCACGAACACCCTTGCCACGAAGGCCCGCCGCGACGCGTTCAAGGCGAACGGCGTGGATATCGACAGCACCACCGAAAAGGGCAAGTTCAAAAACCCGTACGAGCTGATCAAGGACTCGTTAATCAAGACCGACGGGGACACGGACAAGATGAAAGCCATGTGGGGCAACGTGCTCGGCGAGAAGGCCGTGAACGCGCTCAGGACGGCGTTCTTGCAAGCGGGCGGTGGGCAGAAGGGCTTGTCTGCGGTCGATGCGCAGTTCGCTCGATTCGGCGGCTCGGTATCCGAGAACGCGATCAATACCGGGCTCGGACTGAACATGAACAGCAAGGCGAGTCAGGCGCAGGATATCCAGAACCAGATCGACAAGACCACTTCGGCTCTCTCCGACGATCTCGCCCCGGCGATCAAGGATCTGACTCCGAGCATCGTGAGCGCCTCTCGCGCTCTCGCCGGTGTCGTGTCGTTCGGCGCGCAAAACCCCGCGCTTGCCATCACGGCGGCGATCGTGGCGAGCATCGGAAAAGCGGCCATCGGCGAGGCCATCGGTCCGGCGTTGGGCAAGTTGCTTGGCACGCAAGGCGCGGGCGCGCTCGGGGGGATTCTCGCGCTCGGTGTCGTGGCGTTGTCGGCCGAAAAGGTGATCTTCGACTCGATCGACAAGGGCAAGGACATCTCGCGACAGGGCGACATCAACGAGATGCGCGCCGATGCGATCGGGCGCGCAGCGCTCAAGCGAGGAGAGATCACCGAGAAGGATCGGAGCGAGTTCAACTCGACAGTTTCGCAGCTTCAACAGCGCATCTCGTCCGCCAAGGAAGAGGCCGACTTCAAGAAGATGGGCGCCGCCCCCGAGGTCCGGGCCGCGAAGAACTGGATCATGGGCGGCAAGGGACTGGACGCGATCAACGCCGGGCGCGAGGACATCGGGAAGTTGCCCGAGCTAGAAGCGCAGTTGGCCAAGCTGCAAGGCCAGAGTGCCGCCGTCGCGGGCGCGAAGATCCAAGAGGCGCGCATCTCGAATGCTCAGGAGATCGGAGCTGCTACCGCCGGTGCCCTCGCCCCCCTGATCAACAAGGCCGGCGCACCGCCCGGGGGCCCCGGCGTTGACGCAGGCGCGCGAGGAAACGGCCCGCTATGACGCCCGTCCAGCAGCTCAAGGTGGCCAGCTTCGCCGGCATCTCGTTCCCCTACTCGGAATGCACGGTGAAGCTCGGGCAGCGCAAGCACGTCCACGTCTATCTGGAGACCCCGGGCGGCGCTTTGCAGAAGCTCGGGCGCGAGCTCTACATGATCGAGTTCACCGTGCCCGCACACGAGGGGCTCGTTGCGCCCTATCAACAATTCCACTCGGTGAAGCTCCCCGCGCTGTGGAGCGTGTTCGAGCAGTCGGCGACGGCGGATCTCGTCGTGCCGTCCCTCGGCACCCTACGCGCCTTCAACACCGATGCGACGCGCTCGATCAGGGTGCGCGAGCAGAGCGGGGAGGCTTTGAAGCTGTCCTTTCTGGAGGACCAAGAGGACCTGTTCGCCGCGTCCGCGCTCATCACTCCCAGCGTCGACGGGATGCCCCCGCGCCTACGCTCGTTCGTCCGGCTCGCCGCGCCCACGGTGCCGATCTCGACGCTCGACAAGCTCGCTGTCGCGGTCAACGCACTCTCGGCCCTGTCGGGCGGCGGACCGCAGGCGGCGCGGCTCGTGGGCGCTCGGGCGACTGGCGTGATCGCCGTGTGCCAGGAGATCTATCGACTCGCCAAGTTTGGGACGGCGTCCAACGTGCTCGCCGTCGACGCGCTCTTGGACATCCACTTTGCCGCCGTCACGCTTGCGGAGGACGCCGCCAGACGCGCGATTCCCACCGCCCTTTCCGAGCCCACGCCCGCGCGGATGTCGGTCACCCAGCTTGCCGCGTGGCTCTACGGCGACACCTCACGAGCACGCGAGCTGCTCATCCTCAACAGCTTCACCGACCCGCTCTCGATTCCGCGCGGCTCGCTCGTGAGGCGGTATGTCTGAGCGCGTCCGGATCCAGCTTGGCGACTCGGACTCGCGCATCGTCGAGCGGTACGAGATCACGCAATCGTTTTTTGCGCAGCCCGGCGCTTTCGCGGTGCGCGTGGGCCACGGTGGCGTGAGCGAGGACCTGTCGCGCGCCTACCCGCCGGGAACGCCGTTCACGTTCTGGATCGACCTGCCAGACGGTCGCCAGGTCCCGCAGATGACCGGCGTTCTGGACGACAATTCGCCCGAGGGCTCGGCGGGTGCGACGGAGAACAACTTGCGCGGGCGTGACTGGATGATGCCAGTTTATAAGTCGATGCCCCGCGTCGAGCGCACGTTCTCCCGCGCGACGTACAAGGAGCTAGCCGCCGCCGTTTTGAAAGAGGCGCTCGGCTCGGACGACTTCGAATTGATCTTCTCGAACGACGCGAACGCGGCTGCGATCCAAGGCGTTCCGAAGTTCGAGAAGACGCAGGTTACCGACACGATCCGCGAGTTCGTGGTGATCGGCGAGGAGGTCGCGCCCCATCTCGCCGTGACTGGCTTCAACGATGGCGTGGGGCCGATCTTCGGTATCGTCGAAGAGCACGAATCGCTCAAGGCGCTCGACGACACCACGAACGTGCGCGACGTGGTCAAGCTCGTCGGCTACGACGTGCCGAACCCCCTGCGCGCGAAGCCTGGAACGACGTGGTTGACGTTCCTGCAACAAGAGCTTACCCGAGCGGGCCTGTTTATCTTTGCTGGCTGGGATGAGCGCACGTTCATCGTCACTCGCCCCAACGCCGGGCAGCCCGCGAAGTTCCGCATCCGACGCAAGCAGGGCTATTCGCCCGGTATCATCGGCGCGCGCCACAAGAACAGCACGGCGCAGCGCTACTCGCATTATGTGGTGTACGGGCGCGGCGGAGGGGGCAAGGACGGGCGCAAGCAGATCAAGGGCGAATACGTGGATCAAGAGATGGTTGCCGCGGGGCTCCTCTCGGTGTGGTCGCACGTGGACGAACTGGCCAAGACCAGCAAACAGGCCGAATACCTCGCCCGCCGTCGAGCGGCAGAGGACAGGCGCAACGGTTGGGATCTGGCCTACACGTTCGATCGCCACGCGTGGCCGCTGATCGGCGAGGAGGACAAGACCGGGATCCTCGCGATCGACACCATGTTTGACGTGGTCGATGAGGTATACGGAATCTCGGGCCTGTTCTGGTGTTCACAGGTCACGCACCGCGACGAGGGACAGGGCAAGCGCACAGAGATCGTGCTTGCTCGCCCGGGTGATCTGCTGTTCGGCGATGACGTGGTCGCGCTCGGGCCAAAGACGGCGGGGCGAAAGAAGGTGTTTGGAAAATGAGCACATTGTCCACCGCTGTCGTGTCAGAGGTCAAAGACGGACTCTTGCGCTTTGGCACCGATCCACTCGGCGGAACCGAGGGCGGGAAGCTGCCTCTTGAGTCAATCCACCCCTACGGCTTCCGCTCGGCGCCGCACGACGCGGACGCTTCGACAGAAGGCGAGACCGGCAAGGGCGCTTATCTGCTCGTCTGCTCGTACGGCGGCGGCGACGAGTGGGCCGTCCCCACGCAAGACCCGCGTGTCGAGGTGCCCGACCACGGCAAGGGCGGATCTGTGATGTATGGCGGGCCCGCAGGGGGGGCGGTGTCCTCGGTGATGATCGGCGGCTCGGACGGCAAGGTGCGAGTCTCAGCGCCCGAAACCATCGTAGGCGAGGACGCCGCCGCTAAGACGCTCGTTCAGGCCGATCTGCTCATGAACTGGATCACGTCGATTCTGCTCCCCGCGCTCGCCAACAACGCTGGAACGCCCATCATCATCTCGCCGCCCGCCTCACTGGCGACCACGAAGCTGAGGGCCGAATGAGCGCAGGCGAGGAGGACGCCGGGCTGTACGACGCGGGCGAGGATGGCTATCAACCACAAGGCGCGGCGCGCGGGGTGACTCCGCCCGTTGCTCTGGTCTATCTCGCGAGCAGGGATTACCAGCTTTCCGCCGCGGGCCTGTTCACGAGTCAGCACCCGATTGATCAGCGCGTCCAGCTCGCCTTGCTGATCAAGAAAGGCTCGTCGCCCGCGGCGCCTGAGCAGGGCTTCGACTGGACCACGCCTTTCGCGGTCGGAGAGATGCTCCAATCGGATGTCGAGGACCGGATCCGCAACGCCTTGTTCCGCGCCCGCATCACGTCGCGCGAGGTGACGGAGGTGCGGATCGTCGCCGAGTCGCCGGTCAGAGGGCGCGTGTCTTGGGTCTACACCTATCGCCGAAACGACGGCGCGGAAGTGAGCGTGCAAGGTGGCTGAAGATCTCGCAGGAAACATCCAAGTCCACGATCTCGCGCGCATCCGCAAGGCGTTCGCTCGCTCGTTCAAGATCGCCCAACCTCAGGCCGATACCGGCGTAGGGAGCGCGGTCGATCTCGACGCGCGCGTGGCCGCGGACATGCAGCTCGTCTTGCACGCGGACGCCGAAGCCATCGGCGACACGTCCTCGCTCCGCTCAAGGACGGGCGCGCAGCTCGACGCCATCGGCGCGGTGGAGCTCGTGCCCCGCCCGCCGGCGGTCGGCGCTTCGGGCTATGTCATGGTGTCGGCCGGCGTCGGCGGATCCACCATCTACGTCGGCGATGAGCTGACCTATCCAGCCACCCAGGCGCGCTATCTCGTCGTCGCAACCGCGCTCGACAGCAACGGCGGACAGTGCGCGATCATCGGGCTCGACACCGGGCCGGACACGGACCTGCCCGCGGGCGCGGTGCTGGAGTGGAGCAACCCCCGCCCCGGCTGCAATTCAACGGCGCTCGTGTGGTCCGCTGGCTTGACCGGCGGGCGCAACGCGGCGAGCGATGAGGAATACATCGCGAAGATCATCGAACGGCGGAAGAATCCCCCCGCCGCGGGCAATGACGCCGCCTATCAAGCGCTGATCGAGGATCCGTTCGCGCATGGCGTCGCCGTGCTCAAGGGCTTCACCTGGCCCGCGTGTCTGGGGGCGGGGTCCGTGGGCTTCGGCTTCCTCCTCAGGCCAGCCATCCCCGGCGGCTCGCGCATCCCGTCCGCGGCTCAGCTCGAGATCGTCGGCGCGGCGTGCGAGGGCTCGTTCCCCGCCGACGATGATCAGTTCGCAATCACCATCGCCGAGCAGGCGGCAACGGTGGCGTTCCAGGTGGCGTGGCGAAAGTCGGCCGCGGGGTGGGCCAATGATTCGCCGTGGCCAGAGTACGTGGCAAGTACCCCCGTGGCGGTGTCCAACGCGGTTGCGATCACCGCGTCGGGCTTCCGCATCGTGACGATCGGTGTCGTGTCTGCGCCCCTCCCGGGCAAGGTGATCGCGCTCTACGACGCGAGCATTCCCAGCTTCAAGCGCAAGACGATCGCCACCGTGACCGAAGTGGTTGCGGACAAGCAATACGACCTGACCTTCGACATGACCGCGGGCGCCTCTGACGCCTTCGTCCCCACCGCGGGCGCGCTCGTGTCGCCGTGGAGTGACTCGCTCGACCTCGCTGTGTCGGCGGTGACTGGCTACTTCGACGGGATGGGGCCGGGCGAGATGGTACCGGCGTTCTACGACCCCGGACGCCGCCAACGAAGGCAGCCCGAGAACCCCGAAGAGTGGCCGTCGGAGATCGGACCGCGGCTCGACGCGCTCGTGCAAGCGGTCTCGGCTGTCAGATCGGGAACGCTGGTAATTCCTGCGTCCACGTCGATCACGCAAATCGGCATCAATGGCGCCTTGGCATACGTTCGGCGCTTGACGGATCTGGCCTTTTATGGGCAGGAGTAGACTACATGGGAACGCCTGTTCAGCCTGCTGCTCTGGTCAATCCCTGGGATGACACGCCCGCACGTGTCCCCACGTTGCTGGACTTCGGCGGGGCGGTGCTCGAGGACGATACGGGGGACCGCGCACCGCTCAAAGACGGGAGCATGCCCTACTCGGACATGTTCAATCGCCAGGCCGAAGCGCTCGCGAGCGCTTCGGCGGTGACTCCCTCGCTCGTGGCAACGGTCCGCTTCTCGGGCGGCGTCCCTGCGCTCGACTCGTTCGTGGCGCCGCGCACCACCCTCAGGAGCGAGGACATCACGGTTACCGACGACGGCACAGGCATCACCACCGTCTCGGTGCTGGACACCTACATTCCGACCAAGCGCACCGAGCCCACCGTCTCGCCGAACGAGGGCACCGACGTCAACGCGCTCGCCTATGAGTACGCCTCGGGTGGGCGCCGGGGCGCCACCGTTAAGACGTGGGCCGCGGGCTCGCTCGCCAACTGCAAGTTCACCGTGGAGATCTTCTAGCCTCGTGCCCAAGTTCTCGATCTTCACGCCGATGGGGCACTTGAGGATGAGCCGCGAGCCGTCCGACGGTGAGCGCCTGTTCGAGGTGGGGAGATCGTCCCTCGGCGCGGCATTCCCAGCGACGCGCGGCACAGGGCGCACGTTCGCTTGGCTCTACGCGTGGGCGATGACCTTGGCCACCGCGCGCCAGTTCATCCGACGCGGGGGCGAGCAGTGGGACCCGCGGCGCACGTGGGAGCTGCTCGACGTGCAAGAGCAGGAGCGGGGGGTCATCCCCCACGCTGGCCAATCGGTGGCGGCACGCCGGGCCAACCTCACGAGGGCGCGCAAGCTGCCCGTCATCCCGAGCCGCACGAACGTCGCCAACGAGCTCGCGGACGTGCTCGGCTCGCGATTCGTCGCCTACATCCCCACGCCGCGCGCTGACGTGGTCAACTGGCCCGCTGCGCTCGGGACGTCGCCCATGCTTCTCCGCAGGCCGACCGATCGGCGCGCGCTGGCTCGCTCGCTCACGCCGATCGCTACCGTGGGGGCGCCGGTGACGATCGCTGTCGAGCAATGGGCCGCGGGCGTGGGGCACGAGCTACAGGCCAGAGACACGGTCGTGCTCGAGCCCGAGAACTTGGACCGCGCCGAGACTTGCTCGATCACCGCCACCGGCTCGGGAACCATCACGCTCACGCCCACGAAGGCGCACGCCGCGGGCGTCGCCGTGCTGCTCGCGCCGTTCCCCGCGTGGCTGTCCTCGCGCCGTCACGCGCTCGTGTTGCTCGCCGATGGCTACGGACTCGACCCCGAAGCGCGGCGACTCGTGCAAGCGACGCTGGAGAAGATGAGCCGCGCCGTCTCCACGTGGGACATCGGCGAAGCGAACGCGGGCGGGGCGAGCGCGGGGCCTTTCAAGGTGGGCGTGGGCAAGCTCGGCGCAACTCCGATCGGGCTGGTGACGCTATGACGATGATCGCAATCAACACCCTGGCGGCGACGCGGGCGACGGCGTGCATCGCCGCGGTCCAGGCCGCGGGCGCTCCCGAGGCAGACCTCGATTACGTCTACACGGGCGCGGTGGGCGTCGGGCTCAATCGCTTGTTCGATCCCTCGTTCGCGTTCGTCGCGGCGGACTTCGACTCGCCGGGCGCGGCGGACGATGAGGTCGACGTCGCGGTCGAGGCGGCAGACGTGAGTAGGGCGGCGTCCCTCGCGACTTCGCTCAGCACCACCTCTGCGCTTGTTCTGAGCGCGGCGCTGTGCACCGGGCTGGAAAAGTTGGTGGGCTCGACGGCGCGGCTCGTCGGCCCGTTTGAAGTCTGATCACGCACGGAAGGAATCACCATGGCAAGCAGAGTACGAGTCCAGTTCCCCAAGGCCGACACGAACGCGATCCAGCTTCACGGCGCGCGCCTCAAGTACAAGCGCAAGCTCCTCACGGCCTGACCGCTCGCCCCCTCGCTCTGGAGACTCCGCCCCCATGCCGACCACCCCGTACGCGAAAATCCTTGTCTCAATCGACGGCGCCGCGTCAACGTCGGGCGGAGTCACCTGCGACGCCGAAGCTGAGATCCAGGTTAGCTATGAGTCCACGATCGGGTGGCCCGCGACGCCGGTGCCGTACTTGGAGATCTACGCCTACCCGGACGGCTACGACCCCGGCGCCGGCTGGACGCTTGAGTCAGTGGTCCAGCCCGCCGCGGTGGGCGGCACAGGCGACGCCTGGCGCTACTACGGCGCGACGCCCCCGCCGGTGTTCCTCGCCCCCACGGCGGCCGAGTGGGGCAAGCTCGGGCTGATGCTCGTCGTGGGGGGCGGGGTCAAGAACGGGCGCCAGTCGGCCGACATGATCGACACGGCGACGGCGATCAGTGTGGAGGGACCGAACGGTGAAGTGGACATCATGCACCGGGAGGCCAAGCAGTTCGGCGGGTGGAAGAAGTGGATTGCCGCCTACCAGTTCAACATGCACTTGCTCGGCGGTATCATCGCCGATCTCGTTGCCAGCGGTGGAGGCGCTACCGTCACGCTCACCGCTGGCGCGGGCCTCACCGGCGGTGGTGATACCTCGGCGAATCGCACCTTCAACGTGGCGACCGCGGACGCCTCGATCACGGTGAGCGCGGACTCGATCGAAGCCTCGGGGGCGTTCGTCGCGAAGAACATCTCGACGACAGGCACGCTCACCGCCGGCGCCGCGGGTGTCACCAACACGCTCACCGGGCTGCTCGTCGAGCGATACGATGCGATCGGCGCGACTGACATTGTGGGGATTCTGCTCAAGAACACCACCACGCTCGTCTCGACCGGCGAGCAGCGCCCCCCGCTCCTGGGCTGGGAGGGGCACGGCTGGAATACCTCCGCAGGCGGCAGCGACGAGCTCGACGAGCTCGTCTTCCAGCCGACCCTCACCGCCGCATCGGGAGGCCCGAAGATCGAGCTGCGCCCGCGCTACCGGCGCAACGGTGGCGCCTACGCCGGTCTCGGCGGCTACTGGACCACGCAGGACTCCGGCCTGTTCGGGTTGGCGTTCGTCGTCGGGACACTGGTTGTCGATGCCTCCGGCAACGGCGTGCGCTTCATCGGCAACGGCAACGGGGGCATGAAGCAAAACAGCACGCACGTGATGGTCACGAGCGGCGGCTCGAACAATGTGCAGCTCGGCACGAACGGCACCGTCCGCTTTGACATCGCCAGCACGGGCGCGACCGAGCAGAGCTTCGACGCGACGGCCACGGCTCGCGCGCAGTGGGGCACGGCTGGGGTCAACTACACCGATGCGGCGAAGCGCGCTGTCACCACGACGAGCACAACTCCAAACAACGTCATCACCTTCGCGATGCCGGACAACTGCGCCGCCATGTTCGAGGTGAAGGTCTATTGTTACATCGTCTCGAATCCGGCGGTCCGCGCCTATTTCCACTGGCACGGGTACGTCAATCGGAATGGTGGCGCTCCGACGCTCGACCAATCAGGCGCCATTGCGGCCGACAAGACCGTAGGCGGATGGGGAGGTCCGCCGCTGATCGCTATCGCTGCCGGCGCCCCCACCACCAACGATGTGAGCTTGCAACTGACCGCCCCGGGAACCGACGCCATTCGCTGGGTCGTCACAAAGTACGAATTGAACGTCTGCACCACCGCAGCGTGAGGACACCATGCCCATTCGAGAATTGACCATTGAGCGGCGCCTCGTCGGCACCATCGGACAGACCGAGCAGTTCCACTGCCACTACATGGTGCGCACGAACGAGGAGACCGAAGCCAAGGCCGCGGACTTCACCATCCTGCAGGTCGTCACCGCGGCGGCGGGCTCCCCCTCGGCGCTCGTGTTCCAGAACGTGAGCAACGCCGTTCGCCTCTTCGGCCGCACCCTCGCCGGTACCGACGGAACGCACGACGAGCACACCAAGTTCACCACCGCGGGCGCCTCGTACAACATTCAATACCGCGATATTCCGCCCGTCGGCGACGCGACTCCGCCGCAGTTCTATTCGCTCGCGGAGGTGATCGCCGCGCCGGGCTCGCCCTCGCAAGGCGACTTCGACGCCGTGACGGCTGCGCTGATCGCATTCGGCGACGCCGCCGCCAACTACCCCTGAGCCTCGCGCCACAGCAGGAGAATCCCATGCCCCCGAGACACGACAGCACCGGACGAATCAGCAGCACTACCGCTCCCGCGCGCCGGCTCGAAGCCGTCGACGTGTCGATCGCCAACTGGACGCCTTCCGAGGAGTTCGGACCCGAGGCTCGTGCTCTGCTCATCGGCGTCGCCGGGAACGTCAAGGTCGACGGAGCCGACTACGGGGTGGCGGTGATCCTCCCGCTCCAAGCCGGCGAGCATGCGATCTCGGTTACCAAGATCTACACGGGCTCGGACACCACCGCGACCGGGATTGTGGCGCTCGCGTGATCGGGCTCAGTCACAGCCTTTCGATCGGCGGACAAGGGGGCGGAGTCCAGTGGTCCGCTCCCGGCACCACGCTCGCGCTCGCTCTGCTCCCCTCGGGCATCGAGCACTCTGGCGGCGTGGTCACGCGCTGGCGCGATGACTCCGGGCTCGGTCGTCACGGCACGCCGACGAGCTCGCCGGCTGTGGCGCTCGACGGCATCGTTCCTGGTGTCGTGTTCGGCGACTCCGGCGACCGGATCGACGGGGCGATCTCCTACGTGGACCAGCCGTGTACCGTCTTCATCGCCTGCAAGCCGGGCACGCACAACCTCGGCGACTACGCCTATCTCTTCGACGCGTCCGACAACGGCGCGACGGGCCGCTCGACGGAAGTGATCGAGCTGTACGGCCTCTCGGGTATCCGACAACCGCAGGGCGACGCGAACGCAGCCGTTGCGGACACCGCCACGCTTGCGACCGTGCGCCGGGGCGACTTCGCAGTGACGTCGCGATCTTATTGGGCAGACGGCTATTGGAAGGCGAGCAACGCGCAATCCGGCCTGCCCTCGCGCTCGCCCACCTCCTACCGGCTCGGGCAGCGCCAGGGCGGCGGGCAACGGTGGGACGGCACGATCTACGCCGTGCTCGTGTACGCCGGGGCGATGAACGAGCACGACCGGCGCAGGATCCAGGCGCAGCTCCTCACGATGCTCGACTTGCCCCCGATCTTCGCCTACCCGACCACGGCGGCAACGAACGCAGCGGCCGCGCCGCGCTACCTCGTGCCGCCCGTGCTCGACGCGCTCGTCGGTGTGCCGCTGGAGATCTGGAAGGGGAGCGTGGATATCCGGGACGGCGCGGACGCTTCGCGCTACGCAACCTCGGATCTGCCCTTCAACCGCTCGGCGGTGGACCGCTGGAGCGTGACGCCCCCCGCGGCGGACCTCTACGACCTGTCGATCATCTCGGGCTCTGGCTCGGTGGCCACCATCATCAACGCGGTGGAGATGCCGACCACGGGCAAGGCGTACGTGCTCCCGATTGGCGACTCGAACATGAACCGAGCCGGCGCCGGCCTCTTGCCGATCATGGCCTATCAGTTCGGCGCGGACCGGCTGGAGTTCGTCGGGACGAAGGGGCCGAACGCACCTTTCACCGTCAAGCACGAAGGGATCGACTCGTGGACGTGGACGCTATTCGACGGCGCGACGTCGCCATTCTTCTCGGCGGGCGTGCTCAACATGGGCGCCTACGCCGCGCAGCTCGACCACGACCCCACGCACATCTGGATCGCGCTGGGCCAGAATGACGTTTACAACTCCACGATTCCCAACCTGGACACCACGATCACCGCGTCTTTCGTCCACGCAGAGACGTTGATCGCGGCCTTTCGCGTGCAGTGGCCAGGCGTCAAGATCGGGATTGCGCTCAACTACCCGCTGAGCGCAGACCCGGCGATCGGATGGGGTACCGCATCGGCGCGGTACGGCTTCTGGCAACGCGTCCACCGCTATGCAGAGGCGGCGATCGTGCAGTTCGATGGGCGCGCGGCGGACGGGATCTCTTTGATCCCCACCATCTTCCGCGTGGATCCTGTCGATGCCTATCTCGACCCCATCCACATGAACCCGTCACCGGGGCACGAGCAGCTTGCGCGCGTCTATGGCGCGTGGCTCGCGGCCCATTGGAGCTGATCTATGCGCTATCTTCTCGCTCTCTCAATCACGCTCGCCCTGCTGCTCGTCGGGTGCTCCCCGGCACAGTGGGTCGCCGCGGGCCAGGTTGCAGGCGCTGCAATCGACGGCGCGGCCATCGCTCGGGCGGACCAGATCCGGGCGAGCGCGCGGCTTGCGGAGGACGCCGCCCGCGAAGGCGACACCATCGCGGCCATGAAAGCTCTGAACGACGCGCTCGGGGATCTGGCCGCCGAGCAGTTCCGCGACCTGCAAGCGGCTCGGGCGCAGTGCTCGCGCTCGCCCTTGCCCACCACCCCGGCCTCGAGCGCCACCGCCGTTCCGACTCCCCCCCCCGCTCCGGTGTCGCCGTGATCGAGGGCGTGGACGTTGCGGAATACAACACCTTCGTACCGTGGGCCGGCATCTCTCCGAGCTTCGCCTTCGTCCGCCTCACGAGCGGGCTGCGCGCGGACGTCGGCGGCTCGGCGCACCTGGCGAACGCGCACGACCACGTCGAGCTGCTCGGCGCCTACGCGTGGCTCCGGGCGGACGCGAACGGGCTGGCCCAGGCGCGCATGTTCCTCGCCGCCGTGGCTCGCGAGGAGGCGCTTCACGGCCCCCTGGCGCTCGCGCTCGACGTCGAGCACCGCCCCGCGCCGGCGCCGCCGTGGTCCCTGCCCGAGCTCCGCCGCGAGGTGCTGGCGTTCCTCGAGACCCTGCGCGCGGCGGGGCGAGTCTGCGCCGTGTACGGGCCGCGCATCCTGCTCTCCGACCTGAGCTTGCCCGCGTGGGTCTCGCGCTTGCCGCTGTGGGCCGCGTCGACGCCGCCCGCG
>ERZ869921.433-NODE-433-length-26574-cov-6.903541_pt1 | contig 26574 bp, 28 predicted proteins | sample MGYA00579310_ERZ869921 | MGnify/ENA primary metagenome ERZ869921 (study PRJEB32216, sample SAMN09231816) | wastewater metagenome | place: USA: Maryland | collected 2016-06-21 | study: EMG produced TPA metagenomics assembly of the PRJNA472060 data set (Reclaimed... | reverse complement strand
TGTTGTCGTCGGCCAGCATCTCGTTGTAGTGCGAGCCTCCGGCGTGCATAGCGCGCACGATGTGGCGGAAGTTCCACCACGCCAGGACGGTGTCCTCATAGATCGGCTTGAGCAGGGTGTCGACGATATTGCCCAGGGCAGAGAAGCCGAAGAGACCGCCGAGACCGCCAGCGAGCGTCTGAATCGCCGCCGACATCGTCTCGTTGACAAACGGCATCGAGTGTCCGCCCGCGACCACCTGAATGGCGGTGGCGGGCGTAATAGTGAAGGTGGACTTCGTGATCGGACTTCGATCCCCGCAGCGGAGGATCACCCACGGTCTGGCAGGCATCGTCCCCATCCAGTTCTGGACGAGGTACTGCGTATCATCGACCGAGTCGGTGAGCAGGTCCAGGGTTTCGGTGATGAAGTCGTCGGCCATCTGCGCGATGGTGCGGGTCAGCCCGTCGAAGATCGTGCCGGAAGTGCCTGTGCCGCTGTAGTACCCGGACTTGTCAACGATGTCGATGACCAGCGCGCCGTGACGCGGGGTGAACCCCGGCCACGGCTGGGGGTCTCCGGTGAGCCAACGACGGCACACGACCATGAGCTGGGCATCTTCCAGGGTGCTCTCGGCCATGTCCGCCCAGGTGCGGAACCGGCTGTGCAGAATCGTCCACAGCGAGGAGTCGCCGAAGAAGCTGGACGGCTTGACGACAATCCACCAGGTCGCCATGTTCAGGTTCGTCTGGTTGGCCGGATTGAGCGGGTCGGCCGGGATGTTCCACAGGTTGCCGTAGATGCGGATCAGATTCACGAACAGCGCCAGCTTGAGCATGTAGATGCTCGGACCGGCCAGCAGGAACGAGCGCGGGAACTGCAACGCCGCAGGAAGGAACGGGTTACACCAGGCGAGGATGTAGCGCAGTTCTTCGTAGTCGTGGTTGAAGGTCAGGATCAGGCGTTCCTTGCCCGAGTCATCGACGTCGGCGACCGCCGAGGTCATCCGCCCACCCCACCTGGCACCGTCGCGGTCCATCGTGATGTGGACGTTGCGCAGCCGGTGGTCGACGTCGAGTACCCACTTGGCCAGGAAGTGATGCAGGGGAATCTCAATGACCGCGACGCCGGTCTCGTTCAGCTTCCACTGGAAGCTCGCGCTGATCGCATTGGAGACCCGGCCCCGGTACTTCCAGTCGCCGTCCCACAGTCGGATCAGCGGTTGGTTGATCTTGCGGGCGCGCCTCATTCTGCGCACCGTCCGGTGGGTGAAGTGCCGAGTGTCCAAGCGGCCCTTGGTGGCGACTGACACGCTCACCCGGCAAGCCCCCACGGCCGCTGGAAGTTCCGGGGAATGCGCACCTGGCAGGCTGCGCCCGCGCTCGCGCCGGTTACCGACACCGGTAGGTTCACCGGGTCGTCGGCGATACCGGCCTGCGGGGGGATCGCGTACAGCGGCTCACTCTGGAGCAGGCCCCAGATTTGAGAACCGTCGTCGGCCACGATCGTCTCCTCGGTCGGGTCGTAGTTGACGGTGATGCCCACCGACGTCAGGGCGGGCATGGTGATATTCCGGTTGGCGTCGATCCCGAAGCGTCCCCATTCGTCCGAGCCGTAGGAGCGGTCAGGGAGCATCCAGATGCCGGGGGCATCGAGCACGAACACCGGATAGGCGGGCATGTCGGTCTCGTTGACGCCGGGGAAGGTGAACGACTGCGCGGACCCGACGGTCTCGAACTCGTAGGTGTCGTCCTCTTGGGTCCAGAACGGCCACCCGGCGGTCAGGGTCAGCACCAACTCGGACTTGGCCCAGATGCGCGGGTCGCGCTCCATCTTCTCCTCGGTCGCCTCGGTCAGGCGGCATCGGAGTTCGCGGGTGCCCCACTTCTCGGTGGTGACCCGGATGGTTGAGTCCTCGGTGTAGGACCAGTTCGACCGGAAGCTGTCGTTGTTGTCCTGCCATTCACTGGCGGTGTCGCCCAGGATGTTGAACCCGAGCACCAGGTCGCGCCGGTTGTAGCGCATCCCGCCCCACCGAGCACCCCAGCCGAACGCGGTCTCGTTCCAGATGGTCGTGATCGGCACGTCGAGCATTCCCTGCGGGCTCAGTGCGAGTTCGACCTTGCCCTGAAACCCTTTGCCGGAGGTGAGGAAGTAGTCGCCTCGGGTGCCGATGATCTCTACTGTCGCGGTATCGCCGTCGGCCAAGTCGGGCTCCTATTGAATTACGTTGCCACCCAAGGGATCGGGTAACCACCGGGGAATGATCGACCGAAGATTGGTCGATTCCTATCGCCGCCCGCCCGCGTACCCCATCGCCTCGCGGTTCTCCCGGAGCTTGGTGAGCCGGAGAGCCTGCTGGGCTTCCATGCCGTGGATGTTGTACGTGGGCGAGTACGAGCTGTTGTTCGTGCGAGTACTGGTGGCGTGGTTGGCCGCTTGGGTGATTGCCGCGACGCCCTGACTCTTGAGCGACTGGGCGAAGTTGAGACCTTGCAGCGCCGCGTTGTTCACGCCCTTCATTGCGCCGTAGAACGTGTCGACCGCCGCCGCACCGGCCGGGCCGACGCCGGGAATCGCCGAGATCGCGGTCTTGGCCGCGCCCTGGGCGACCTCGGCCATGCTGCCGTTCTGGAGCGAGGTCAGAATGCCTGAGACGTCCTGCCACTGGTCGTCGGTGAGGACTGGTTCGGGCTTCTTGGTCCTATTCGTGCCGACCTCATTGGGCATGAGGTAGCCGCCACGGTCGTAGAGATAGGTCGCGGTCATGGTCTGCGCCTCGGTCAGCTTGGACTTGATCTCGTCCATGTAGCCCTGGCGCCCCCCGGCGAACGCATTCTCGGCGGTGTCGATGCTCGGAGCCTGCTGGAGCCAGAAAATGTTCTTCCAGATGTCCGACGACGCCCCCTCGGAAGCGCGCTTGATGTCGAGCCGATTGAAGAACTCGGAGATGTTCGTGTTCACGTTGTCGCGGCCGGGGTAGCTGGTGTCCTGCTGGTAGATACCGTTCCAGCCCTGCGGGTTGTTCCGCATGATGAGGTCCGACTCTTGGAGGGCCGTGGAGAGCGTCGCCGTGGCGTCCTGATCGGAGTATCCGCGACTGGTTGCCTCGCCAAGAATTGCCTTGGCGATCTCCTCGCGGGAAGACTGATTCGTCAGGTTGCCAACACCGGCGAGCTTCTTGCGCTCGGCCTTGTTGTCTTCCTTCTTCTCGTCTTCCTTCTGCTTCTTCTCGTCCTTGGCAGCCTGGTCCTTCTGCTGCTGCTCGGTGCGCTCGGTCTGGCGCTGCTCGACCGAAGCCTGAATCGACTGGAGGTAGGCACCCTGGAGCCGGTTGACTTCCTTGTCGTACTCGTCCTGCGTGATCTTCTTGGCCTTGAGGTCCGAGTTCAGCTTCTTGATCGACTTCTGGTAGTCGAAGCCCTGATTCTCCTGGTCACGCTTGGTCTTGAGGTTCGCGTACGCAGTGTCGGCGTCGGTCTGCTCGGTGTAGAACGCCTCTTGCAGGTTGGCCAGCCGCTTGTCGTACTCGGTCTGGCTGATCTTCCCCGACTTCTTGAGGTTGTCGAGCTTGGTCATCGCGGCAAAGAACCTGTCGCGGCGGGTGGCCGATTCCTTGCGCCACTTCTGCTCCTCGGCGCTGGTCTTGTCCTTCTTCTTGTCCGAGGTGTCCAGCTCGTCGGAACGGTCCTTGCCGAGCAATCCGCCGGTGGCCTTGTAGAGCTGGGTCTGGAGCTTCTTCTGGTCCCACGGCACCTTGTCATCGTCGGCGTCGACGCCCGCCTTGAACGCTTCGAGAATCGGGATGTTGTCGCTGATCCCGAAGACACCCAGGAAGTCTTGGGTGTAGTCGCGCGCGGCACCGGCAGCGATCTTCGACACCCACCCGGAGATCGTGGTCGGGGTTCCGTCGGCGTCGGCGTTGTGGGCGTCATCGGTTGACTCGGGCTCGTTGGTCAGACCGTCGTTGCTCCACGGGTAGAGCGAGGGATCGTAGGTCGAATTGACTCTGGTGCCCTCGTTGACGCCGTAGAGGTCGCCGACGTCGACCTTCTTACCGTTTGAGTCGTAGAGCTTATCGAAAGTCAGGGTCCCGTTGACGATCTGCTGAATCTGTTCGTCGGAGAGCTTGGGGACGTCAGTGGGAGCGTGGTCCATTGCCCAGTGGATGTGGTCACGATGGCCAGCCATTGTGCCCGAGCCGTAGAAGCCGTAACCGTCGCCGACATCCTTGCGGTCCTTGACATTGTGGTCGAACGGGCTATGGATCAGCTCAAGCGTCTCGGAGCCGTAATTCGCGAAAATCCACGCGGCCTGCTTGGGGAAGTTGCCCCAGTCGCCCCCGAGGTCAATCGCACGCCCCGCATTGTGATTATCGGGATGACCCTCAGTCATTACGGTGCGAGTTGCGCTGGACAGCACCGCTTCGGGGAACTGTGCCCGAATGACATCCCACATCGCCTGCTGAATCTCGGTGGTGATGCCCTCGCCCGAGATATTCCCTAGTGCGACCGTGCCGCCACCGGCGAACTTAGGCAGAGCGAGCAGCTGCGCAGCGACCGCCGGGGACGCCTGCCACCCCTTGTTCATAGCGACCTGGAGCGCTTCGTTGCCGCCGGCACGAGAGCGCTCGGTCATGACGCGCTCGCGGTTGGACACCCAGGCAGTCGGGACGCCTTGGTAGTTCACGCCCAAGATGGAGTCGGAGGTGCCGGTGCCGGGGCCATAGAGCGCGCCGTCGGAGGTGCGCCCAGCCTCGCCGCCCTCGGCGAAGGATGGGATCAAGCCGCCGGTCTTCCAGTGCGACGCGTGCGGCACCGTCGATGGCGACCTGTTCCTGCGTCCGCCGTAGGTGCTTGCCATACCCACCGCGCCGATCTTGCCGCCATGCGAGATTGTGTAGTCGACGCCGCGCTCGACGCCGGTGCCGATTCGGACATCAATCCCTAGCTCACGCGGCTTGTTGATGAACTGCTCCAAGTCGATATCCGCGAGTTTGATGTCATTGCGAAGCTGCTTGAGGAGGAGCTGGGCTTCGGGGATATTCTCTTTGTCCTTGAAGTAGTTGGTGATTTTCTGGAGTTCGGTAAACGAAAGCGCCTTGCCCTCCTTGAGCTTCTGTAGCTCAAGTGCGACCTCGGGGTGAGGACCCTTCTTCTCGATGTCCTCCAGTTGTTCCTTTGCGTCCTTGGACCTCGCGTAGAACTGTGCGTCCTCAAGGCTGATCTCGGGGTTGATCTTCATGGCCGCGAGAACGTCAGTGTTCTCCTGGACGACCTGGAGTCTGGCTAGTGCTTCATCGTCCTTGACGGTGACCGTCACCTTCTTGGTGACCGGGTCCTGCTTGCTGCGATCCAGGCCAAACTTGGTCCAGAAGCCGTCGATCTTGTCCAGGTCGTCGATCGTGGATGGGTCGACCTCGATGGTCGACCACTTCTTTGCCCCCTCCTCGAACTGGAGGTCCTGCACCTGCTCACGGAAGGCTTCGGTCCGCCCGTTCTGGTCGGCCTTGTTCTGGCGGGCAGTAGCTAGGGCGTCGGTCTGATTACCCAGGTCGGCACCTGCGCGACGGGTGGACTTGAGGATTTCTCGCTCATCGTCACTGAGCGGCGTCTTGTACTCGTTGTCCTCGACGCCCCTGCGAACCCGATCCCAGTACTGCTTTCCCCAGGTGGGGCGAAACTCCTCCATTCGCGCCCGCATGTCGGCATTGCCTCGGTATGCCGCCACGTAGTCTTGCTGACTGAATCCGCCCTCTCTAAGTACTTCGACGGTATCGCTCTTCTTTTCGTCGAACACCCCCGCCTTCTCCAAGAGCGAGAAGGTATTCGAGTCCAGGGCCGCGTTGACCTTCGCGAGTGCGCGCTCGTCGCCGCCCATCGCCTGCATGTAAGTCTTGGTGTCAACCCCGGCCTTGGCAATATCCTGGTAGGTGCCGTCCTTCTTCATGGAGGCATCGAGCGCGGCCCAGCCATTCTTGTCCAGCTCGCCGGTTTGGGTGTTGAGCGAATCGGTCAGCTCGTCGACGCGCCGCTTGTGCTCGCGCGCCGCCTCCGCCGCCTCGCGCTGCTTGTCCTGGTACTTGCCGAGCCAGGTAACGCCGACAACTAGGGCGCCGGTAACGCCAAGTCCGACCGGACCGCCGAGCGCGCCCAGGAGACCGGCCGAGCCGAGGGCGTACCTGAGCTTGCCTGCCATACCCACCGCGCCGCCCGTGCCGCTGGCACCTGCTGCTGCGGCGCTGAACCCGGCCAAAGCCTTACTCGCTGCCGTGACAATCCCGCCGATCTTGAAAGCGGTATAGAGACCACCGAGGGTGATGACGAGCAGTTGCGCTGCGCCGTCGGCGGTCGCAAGCCAGGTGGCGACCGGCTCCAAGACTTGCGCGATCGTCTCCAGGATTGGCAGGAAGACACCGAAGCCAGCGCCAGCGAGTGCCGCCCCGAAGTTGATGAGCGAGAGTGTGATGCGCTCAATGGAGGACCAGAACGAGGCGAGCTTAGTCGCCACGCCGCCCTCGCCAAGCTGCTCATTCCAGTCTTTGAGCATGTCAAGGACGTAGTTCCAGCCGTCGTCACCCGCACCCGATGCCGGCAAGAGGATCTTCGCGAAGATCTGTGCAGCCTGCGACCCGACTTCGATGAGCTGCTTGACCTTGCGGATGCCGTTGGAGATGAAGCGGCTGAGCCGCCCGTCCTCGGACATGACCTGGAGCGAGTTCGCTGCCTTGCTCATGTAGCGCTCAAACTCCCGAGCGATCTTCGGGAGGTGCTGAGCCGAGCCGCCGCCGACAGTCGTGAACATGCGGCCCAGCTCGCCAGCGCCGCGCAGCATGGGGGCCATCGACTTGGCCATACCGTCGAACATGTCGCCCCAGTCGGCAATGGCCCGAGGGTCGCGCATCATCATGAAGATGTCTTTGACGCCGGTGTTCGTGGAGGTACTGATCGCGCCGAGGCCCTTGGTGAGGGCGGGCAGATAGTCCTTGGCGAGGGCGGCGACCGAGTCGCCCATCCCTGCGAACAGGTTGTTCTGGACCGTCTTCTTGAGGTCGCCAAACTCGTCCTTGAGGCCGCGTACCTTCTCGACGAAGTCGCGGGCGTTGGGGGCGAGCTTGGCGAGGGCCTTCTCGTATTCATCCGTCATGCCGCTGGCGGACTTGGTTGCCTGCGCCTGGGCGTACAGCGCCTCGCGGAGGGCGATATTCGAGTCTCGCAGGGAGAGTTGGGCATCCCGCAGAGAGCGGGTGGCCTGGATGGCGCTCACGTTCGCCGACTGGACCTTCTCTTTCGCCGACTTGACGATGTCGCCGTTCTCGATGCCCTTCTCGTTGGTCTCGGCAGCCTTGATCCGAGTGTCGGCGGCGTTCTGCTTAGCCTCCTGGTAGCTCTGCATCGAGGTACGCACCCGCAGATCGGCCTCGCGGACGTCCAGCGCGCTCGCCTCGCCCTTGGCGTATTGCGCCTTGAGCTTGGTGAGATTTTCCTTGGCGCGTGCGACCGAGATAGCCGCGCTCTCGGTGTTGAACTCTGCGTTCTTGAGTTCGTCGTTGACGTCGCGCAGCTCGCGGGCTTGGTCCCGGTAGGCATCGTTGAGGTCTTCGACGGCTTCGCGCTGGGACTTCTGGGCGTCGGCGACACCCCGGTATGCGTCCGAAATGCCTTCTTGGGCGCGAACGATCCCTTCCTTCGCGCTCTGGACCGACTCGGCGGCGAGCTGCGCCTCGTGTGCCAGGTCTCCCGTGGAGTCCTCCGCCGCCTCGGCGGCAGCGCTTGCAGCCGAGAAGGCATCCGAGATACCGGACATGCCCATTTTGAGCACGGCCATCACCCCGGCGAGACCGCCGATCGCTGCGGGGAGCAATGCGATCGCGCCTGCCGCCTGGGCCGCAGAAACGGCCAGTGGCACGAAGGACAGCTTCGCTAGTTGCGTCAGCGGCCCAATGAGGCCCCCGCCGAGGCCGAGGCTCATCGTGCCCTGGAGGCTGCTCAGGAGCGACTGTAGGCCACCGTCGGTATCGAACCGGATGCGGATGACCGGGCCTTGGGTGCGGTTGTACGTCTCGATAACGCGCGTGACGTTGCGAAGCTGCCGCCCCAACTCGGCGAAGTCGACGGCGACGCCGATGTTGATAGACCCCAAGCCTGCCGCCGCGACCGCCGCCTGGACCTTGGTTCTGAGTTCGTTGTCGTCGACCTCGAACCCAACCTTGACCTTCGTGCCCACCGACGCGGCCCGCGCGGCGTTGCGCACACTCCGGTTGAAGTCGGTGACATCGGCGACGATCGTGATCTGGACTGTTCCACCGTGGGTTGTGCCACCGGGCATGGCGCCCCCTTCGGGTCAGTCGAGGCCGCACATCGCGGCAAGGTTGTCGGAGGCTTGTCTGTCGGCCTCGGCGAGCAGTTCAGAGAACCGGCTCTTGGGGTACGGGAGCTGGGGCGGTTTGCCGGGGCTTCCGCCCTGGACGGCTACCGTCGTCGCGATCAACACCTGGAGCGTGTTCGCGATGTGAATCAGGGTCTCGACTTCGCGACTGAGGCCGACGAAGCTCTCGGGTGCGTCCTCGTCGTCGAGTCCGGGCAGTCCTGCCTTGATTCGGGCCTGGTGCTCGGTGATCGCTTCCTGGGCGAACTCCTCGTCCCGCAGGATGGCGTTCTGGTACCAGGTGCCCCTGGGGAGCTTGCCGAGGAAGCGCCACAGCTCCCCCCACGGGCGTACGCCGTGGAAGTAGTCGTAGATGCTGATGCCAAGCTCGCGCTGGAAGTCGTAAGCGATCTCGTCGCCGAACTTGTCGAAGAGCGCGATCAGGCTGGGGATTTTCCCGGCACTGCGTCACTCCCCTTGCCCACCTGAGCCTGGAAGTGGTCGCGGATCAGCTTGATGAGCCCGCCGATCATGTATTCATCGAACCGCTGGGAGATCATAAGCGACTTGAGCCGGGCAAACTCGGTCTCGTCCCCCACGACGGCTTCGAGCAGGTCGTGCACGTCCTGGAGCTTCACCGCCCCTTTGATGTCGACCAGGTTGGAGATGACCACCTGCTGGATCGCGGTGGTCGGTGACTGGATGACGATCGGCGGGTCGACGACGTCGATGATGAACGGCGTGAACTGGCGGGGCGTCTCATCACCGTTCGGGTCGTCGGCGCGCAGTTGCGCGGCCTCGTACTTGAGCCGGGACCATGTGTCGAGCGTGGTCGGGTCGAGCACGTCGCCGTCGATGACCGTCGGGTGCTCGACCTTCGGCTTGGCCTTCTTGGTCGGCGCGCGTTTGGCGGGAGGCTTGGCGGTCACTTCGCGACCCGCTTGGTCACCGGCTTCTCGGCCTCGTCGACCTTCGCCGGCTCAGGCTTGGGTTCGGGTTTGACCTTGTACCCGTTGCCCATGACCAGGTTGTTGTACCGGGTCGGGTCGGTGACGTGCTCCTCGATACCGGACGGCGAGACGAGGGTGACGGGAATGAAGGACATTCGTTCTCCTGGGTGCGGTGGATTGTGGATAATCGCGGGATGCGTAAGTGGATTGCGGCGATTGCCGCTGTTGGGGTGGTTGCTGGGTGCGGCGGGTCGACGACCGCTGAGCCGACCAAATCGCCGATCATCAGCTCGCCAACCACCCTGGCGAGCAGCTTCGGGGGCTCGGAGCACCAGAGCTTGACGTCCTCCCGGCCGTAAACGACCGGGATTCCTACCACGCCACTTCGTGGCGTCTTGGCGGGTTCCTGTTTCACCGAGTCGTGCTCCCCACTCACGCGGGAAGACTGACCGTCTCTCCGCAGGCGTTTAGTCTCTCGGAGCGCCCCTCCGCGAGAATGTTCTTGGCAGCGTTCAGGTCGCGGTCGTGGACCGCACCACACCCCCGACACGTCCACTCCCGAACCGAGAGCGGTTTCGGCCCGTCCTTCGCCCCGCACACCGAACACAGTTGGCTCGACGGGAAAAACCGATCCACCTTGACGACGGTGCGCCCGTACCGGGCGGCTTTCTCCTCCACCATACGCACGAACATGCCCCACCCGGCGTCGTGCACCGATTTCGCCAACCGCGTCCGCGCAAGCCCGGTGACGCACAGGTCCTCGACGTAGATCGCTTGGTTCTCGCGGATCAATGTCGTGGACAGTTTGTGCGCCCAATCCTTGCGGGAGTCGGCCACTCTGGCGTGGGCTTTGGCGACACGCACACGGGCCTTGGTGCGGTTCTTCGATCCTTTCTGCTTGCGGGACAGATCCTGTTGTGCTTTGCGGAGTTTGCGTTCGGCCCGGCGCAGGAACTTCGGGGAGTCGATCACCCGGCCGTCCGAGCAGACCGCGAACGAGGTGAGACCCAAATCGATACCCACCTCGAACTGCGACTCGGGCAGCGGTTCGTCCGAAGTCTCGACGACGAACGATGCGAAATACCGGCCCGCCGCGTCTTTGATGATCGTGACACTCGATGGCTCCGACGGTAGGTCGCGTGACCAGGCAACCTTCAATTCGCCGACCTTGGCCACATACAGCTTCCGATTCGCACGGATCGAGAATCCGTTGCGGGTGAGCCGGATCGCTTGCCGATTGTCTTTGCGGGACCGGAAACGAGGTGCGCCGACCTTGCGGCCCTTGCGTTTCCCGGACATCGAATCGAACCAGTTGCGATACGCACGCCGCGCGTCCTGGCTGGCTTGCACCAGCACCACCGATGCCACCTCGCCCAGCCATTGACGCTCTGGGGTTCGCTTGGCCTCGGTGACCACGAGCTTCTGCACATCGGTATCGGAGAGTTTTAGCCCGGCCTGGTAGGCGACCTGCCGTGCCCGTAGCGCGTCGTTGAATACCACCCGCGCACACCCGAACGCCTGGGCCAGCCTGTTCTGCTGTCCGGGCGTCGGGTAGACGCGGTACTGATATCGCAACTGCACGACCCGATTGTAGCATTGGCCTATGGTTTCCGAATCTGAATACCGCCGTGGCAGGTCGGTTGTTACTGCCCTTCATGTTCACTTGGTCTTTGTGACCAAGTACCGGCGCGGCGTCCTCAACGACGACATGCTCGCCCTGTGTGAAACAACCATGCGCGAGGTGTGCGACAACTTCGAGGCGCGACTGATCGAGTTCAACGGCGAAGAAGACCACGTCCACCTGCTCATCGAGTACCCGCCGAAAGTGGCGATCAGCAAACTCGTAAACAGCCTCAAAGGCGTCTCGGCCCGCCGACTCCGATACGAGTTCACCGGCCGAGTGAACCGGCACTCCATGAACGGGCACCTGTGGTCCCCGAGCTACTTCGCCGCCTCCTGCGGCGGTGCTCCAATCTCCATCGTCCGGCAGTACATCGAACAACAGCAACGCCCACCCCGTGGTCCAGGAAGACCGAAATTGATGCGCTAACCCGGCCCTGAAGGACCGGGCTTGCGCGCTACGTTTCTCGGTCAGCCTTTTCGCGCGCTGGGGGCAATCGCTCCACCTCAATAGCAACGGCGTTCGGATTACGACCAGTTCCAACTGCCTGTGACTACTCCACCGCCTAAAGGCGGCGGCTTCTCGCTAAGCCGCAGCTTCACGAAGGCTCAGTCCGAGCCTGAGGATGTTCCGCGCTGCGTTGGTGTCGGCGTGCGCGGAATGTCCGCACCGTTGACACAAAAACGCTTCACCGCAGCGGTTCTCGGCAGCCACATGCCCGCAGGCATGACAGGTGCGCGAGGTGTTGCGGGGGTTGACCTCGACGATTTCGACAACAGCTTCTTCCGCTTTCTGTCTGATCAGTTCGAGCAACACCCCCCAACCCGCGTCGAGGATGCTCCGGTTGAGACCGGACTTCTGAGCGACGTTCGCGCCGGGCTCTTCCACGGTTCCCGACGCCGAACGGGTCATATTCCTGACCTTGAGATCCTCGACCACGATCAGGTTATAGGCATCGACGTAGGACCGCGCGACTTTGTGCAAGTGGTCCTTCCGTACGTTCTTGACCTTGCGGTGCAGGGACGCCACACGGGCAACGGCCTTGCGGCGTCTGTTCGATCCGCGCTTCTTGCGGGCCAGGTCGCGCTGAGCGTCAGAGAGCCTGTCCTGTGCGGTTCGCAGCGGCCGGACGTTGTCCACGAACCTGCCGTCGCTGTCGGCGATCAGGTGAGTGAGCCCACGATCCAGCCCGACAGCAGCGCCGGTGAACGGTTTGGGCTGTACGGGGACGCCGACACAGATCACGTTGACGTACCAGTGTCGCCCCGTCCTGGTGACCGAGAACTGCTTGACGGTGCCGCGCACCGGTCGGTGAAGTTTCACCTTGACGTGTCCGACACCCTGCATCCGAACAGTGTTGTCGAGCCACTTGCCACCGTCGCCGTCGATAAAGGTCACGGTGTCGAACCTGCGGGAGGACCGGAAGCGCGGATAGCCGGGCTTCTCGCCCTTCTTGGTCCGAGAGAAGAACGCGGCGAACGCCTTGTCCAGCCGCCGCAGTGTCTGCTGTTGGCTGGAAAACGACCAGCGCCCGTACTGCTCATCGGCCCGGATGTCTTTGAGTTGGCCGGACTGTTCGCCGTAGCGTACCGAGTGCTTGCGCTGGGCGTATGCGTCACGTCGTTCCTGAAGCGCGGCGTTGTAGATGTCGCAGTGGTCGCGGAGCATCTGCCCGAGAGCCGTGTCCTGACGGCTGGTCGGGTACAGGCGGTAACGGAAGACGCGGTTCACTCAGTTGCCCTTGCGCCAGGGACGCTCGTACTGGGTGTCGATGTACCGCTGCACGGTGTCAGCACTGACCGCCCCGACAGAAGCGACGAAGTAGGAACGCGACCACAGAGTCGGAAGTCTGGAACGCAGCGACGGAAACTCCTGCCGCAGAGTGCGCGAGGTGAACCCCTTGAACTGGTTGGCGACGAACGACGGCGAATCTTTCGGCCTGGTCTTCACGAACAGGTGAACGTGGTCGGGCATCACCTCCAGGGCGATGATCCTCCAATCGTGCTCATCAGCTTTGAGTCGGATCAGTTCATTGCATCGTGCCGCGATGTCACCGACCAGAACCTGACGACGGTACTTGGGACACCACACGATGTGATACCCGATGTCCCAGACGCCGCCAGGTCCGGTAGTAACTGCACGCTTCACAACTACGAGTATACATACACGAGGGGCCTAATGCCCGAGAGTGCTGTCCCGATTCCCCCGTCGCCTGAAGGCGACAGTCCCCTCGGGACTTTCTGATGGACCAAGGTGGACTAGCTGAAAACGGGGGACGACCCACCCCGTTTTCAGCTAGAACTCAGGACAGAACAGGCGTCATGGTCCCCGGCACGACCGACAGGTCACCACCGTTGACGAGCGCGATCGTGTACGGACCGCCCGCAGCGCCCGAGCCAGTGGAGCCGGACGCGCCGACGGTGACCAGGCCGTTGAGTGCGGTCTCGATGTTCGCGCCCGTGGACGCCTCGGTGAGGGTGGTTGAGGTGGCGACGCCGTTGACCTTGAGTCCGAAGTTGCCGGTGGCACCGGAGGGAATGGTCAGCGTGTAGGTCGACTTGAACCCGGCGGAGATGAGCTGCTTCTTCCAGCCGGGACCGCCGAAGAAGTGCTTGACCGAGAACCCGAGCGCCGAGTCGACCATCGCGGTGCCGGTGATGCCGTAGACCATCGGGTCGTTCTCGGACCAGGACGAGTCGGCAACCGAGCTGACCGAGAACTTCGGCAGGAGCTTGGCGATGTAGATTTCGTCCTCGCCGTAGCCGTCGGCGGCGACGAAGATGATGCGGTTGTAGATTTTCCGCAGCACCGTGGGCTGGGCGAATGCGACCTCGCCGGTGGAGGCGTCGGGCACCAGCGCGGACAGGTCGACCTGGTAGTACTGCTCCAGCGTCGCGCGCTTGGTCTCCTGGCACTCGTAGGTGACGTTGGTGACGTCCTTGGTGAAGTCGATGCGGGTCGGCTCGGCCTGGCCCCACGACTCGACCTCGGAGCTGTCGGTCTGTCGCTGGAAGCTCAGGCCGGACTGCTTGGAGAGGTTGCCCAGTCGGTTCCAGCCGACCGAGAGCGGCAGGAGCTGGGAGTTGGGCGAGGTGGTGATCGCCGTCGGCGGGATCACGCCCATCTTGGCGACGGCGATGAAGCCTCGCAGCGCCTTGCGGATGTTCTCGTTCTTGAGGGCAGACAGGTCCTCGAGCGTGGGCATGTGGACTCCTAGAAATGCGAAAACCCCCAGGCCCGAAGGCGAGGGGGTGGAAGGGGAATGGGGGTTACTGACGCCGGAAATGGAGCATGTACGTCGACTGCACCATCGGCTGTTTGGGCATCGGGGCGGCTGCCAGGCGGATGCCGTTCTGTTCCTCGGCGGTGTCGACCAGGACGCCGCCCACCTTGCGGCCCCGGATGTCGAGCACCAGTTCCCTGATCTGGTTCGACAATGCGAGGGCTTCGGTGCGGGTCTTGGCGATGATGTTCACCTGGAGGATCGGGCGGTCGGTGATGCCGTCGGTCGAGCCGCCGACCTTGAAGCACCAGGCGCACGGCAGAAGTGTGGAGATGTCTTCGGGTAGCTCGTTAAACGCCTTGCCTGGACCGAGAACCTGCTCGGCGAGGTCGCAGATGACGTTCTCCGAGTCCGGGAACTGGCCTACGGTCACGCCTGGCCCATCGCCTTGAGCACGTCGTGCATGATGTGCTGGCCTTCAACCCACTCCCCCGACAGGTAATGCCGGAAGCCGTACTCCTGGTACGGCGCGTAGTGGGCCTCGAACTCGAGGTGCCCTTCGGGGTTGCCGTGGCGGTCGACGGTGATGACCGTATTGACCGCGTTTGCCATGAACCCGGTGTCCTTGCGGGCCAGCGAGCGCCAGATGTCCGCGCCAGCGTTGAGCTTGCGCGCAATCTCATCTCTGGCGGCGTCGCGGACGACGGCCCCTATGCGGTTCTCGTTCAGGGTGACCTTGCTCATGCGTCGCCGCCCTCAAATCTGGTCCGGGTCAGCCCCACGTGCATTCGCGGCGTCCAGCCGGTGAATGGGTTCTTCGGGACCTCGGGAATGCCCTCGACATCGAACTCCTCCCCGTCGGGGGCGCGGAGCCTGTCGCCTTTCTGGACGTCCGAGCCGATCGGGATGCCCAGGGTGATACTTAGGCGGGGTGAACCGGCCTGAGCCTCCCCGGTGGTGTCGGACTTGGTGGAGCGGATTTCGTTGCACGGGCCGATCTGCCCCACCGGGGAGTAGTCGCCGTGGTCGCCGTCCATCGAACCGAACCTGCTGGGGGCCACGGCGCGGCGCAGGACCGTGTACATGACCCCGTGCGGGAACGTGAAGGGCGTGCGCAGAATCTCCTCGCGCGCGAACTTCTTCGGCCAGACCGGGACTACCACAGCAGTGGCACCCCGTTGCCGTCGGTGAGCCGTTCGGTGCGCAGGATCGCCAGAGCCGCGGGGCAGAGCGTGGTGAGCGCGGTCTTGAGTTCTTCGACGCTGCGCAGCGAGGTGTAGGAGACCGAACCACCGTCAGTGGACTGGGACGTGACTTCCGGGGCCTGCCCGATGAGTCCGACGTTCGGGTCCACGTCGGCGGTGATCCAGTAGGACACCTGCGCCACAACGGCGCGCTTGAACGCCTGCACGAGCCGGGGCTCCACCGGGTACCCGTCCTCGTCTACCTCGTAGACATCCCGCAGGGTTAGAAGTTCCACGAGCGCTGATGCCTGCTCGATGAACCCCGTGGGTGGCGGGTCGGTGAAGTCTCCCGGCTCGGCGTAGGCGCGCATCACTGGGCTGTTTCGCCCTCGACGACGGCCGTCTCCGGCTCGTCGGCCTCGGGGAGAGGCTTCTCGGCCTCAGCCTTCTTCGTGGCGCGCCGCTTGGGGGCGGGCTTGTCCTCGTCGGGCTCCTCGGTACGTACCCAGCGGGCGATGCCCTCCAGGTAGTCGATCGGCTCCGGCGAGCGGATGACCTGCCCTCCCGGCTCCAGGGAGGTGTAGACGTAGCTCATGCCGCGTTCGCACCCTTGAGCAGGACGGCCCGGTTCGCGTCGATCGTCTTGGTGCCATACAGCACGTCGAGCGAGATGATCGTGCGCTTCTTGGTGATGTCGTAGTCCTGCACCACCCGGATGCTCACGCCGTTGTAGGACTGCACCGAGCCGTAGGCACTGGGGGGCACCTCCATCGGAGCGGTCACCAGGGCGAAGGCGCTCTGGTGGAAGGCGATACCAACCTCGGTGGTCGGCTGGCCGCTTGCCGGCGAGACGGCGGGCTGCACGATGTTCTGGGTCTGGTAGGCGTCGATGCCGAACAGGTCCCGGCCGATGCTGCCCCGGCGCAGTGCCTCGGTGGTGCCCGACTTGTCGGCGTGCTTGAGCAGGTCGGAGTTGAGCCACTTAGCCTTGGTGGTCGGGCCGGTGACCGCGTGCCGCAGGGAGGCTGGCACCTTGCGGATGTCGAGCAGGCGTCCGGCCTCGATGAGCACTTCGGGCTTGTCCCACTCGAACCCGGCCGGGGTGATACCGGCGACCTGGACCGTGTTGGTCTTCATCTCGGTGATGATCGCCCGGTCGATGTGCTGGCCCAGGGCCTCGGTGGCCGGGGTGAGGACCTGGTCGTCGAAGGACTGGATGTCCAGCGCCAGTTCCTCGGAGGTCACCGACACCGACACGTCCGCGATCTTGTTCAGCGAGATCGGAATGCTGTCCTCGTCGACGTCCTGGAGCACGATGCCGGTGGCCCGGTTGAACTCGGACGCGGTGAGCACGGCGGGCTTGCGGATGTTGACGGTGTTGCCGACCTTCTGGGGGCCGGTGAAGTTGGCGCTGTGATCGGTGTGGATCAGCGGCACCATGACCAGGTTCTCGTACAGGGTTGCGAGCGCCTGACGGGCGATCACATCCGGTGTGAGGAAATCGTTTGCCATGACTGGCCTTTCGTTTCAGCTAGTACCGAAGACCGAAGCGCTTCTCGCGGTATTCGCGACGCGCTTTGATGAGGTCTTCGATGGAATCGGGGGTTTTCTTCTTCTTCTCGTTGTTCCCCCCGGACATGTCCCCACCCGAGCGGCGTGGTGCCTTCGGGGCGAGCCTGAGTTCGGGGTTGTCTTCGAGTGCCGATTCGACTGCTGCGGACACCTGGTCGGCAAAGTCTTCGTCGTCGGGGTCAAGGTCGTGGAGGGCGTCTGACCCGCGCAGGAACGGGAACAGCAGCTTCTCGTTGGCCGAATGCTCACGCGCGGCCTCGCGCAGCGCGTCCTTGACCTTGTAGTTGCGCAGTGATTCAGCTGCCTCGTGTGCCTGACGGTTGGCCTCGGCGATCAGTTCGTCGGGGTCTACCTCGTCGTCGTCGCCCAGCCCCAGTGCGGTGTAGATGTCGCGGGCGAACTCCTCACGAGCGCGCTCTGCGGCCTCTTCTGCGGCCTGGCGTGCGGCTTCCTTCCCCTTGACGCGGTACTGGGCGGCTTCCTTGCGAAGCTGCTCGACGTACTCGCGGGAGAAGGACTCCTCGGCGGACTCCGTGTCAACGTCGCCTGCCTGGGTATCGACCTCGTCGTCAAGCTCGTCGGGTTCGGTCTCGAACTCGTCGTCGATGACGTCGTCGTTCTTGTCGGACATGGGTTCCTTTCGTCACGCACCCGGCGTGATTTCTGGTGAGGCAGCGCGCATCTGGCGCGTGCGACCGCCCTTCGGCGGTGGTCTTTTATTCGTCGCCCTCGTCGGACTGCTCAGGCTGCTGCTGAGGCCGTTGAGGTGGGCCCTCCAGCCCTTCCTGGTCCTCCTGCGGCGGCTGGCCACCGGACATGCCGGTATCCAGGTCCTTCTTGATCCGTTTGACCTCGTCGTTGACGTCGTCACCGGACCAGTTCGGATTGCGTTCGCGCACAGCCTGCTCGATGGAGATCAGGTTCGATGCCGCCAGGGAGGACAGTGTGCCCGCTTGCGTGGACGGGTTGACCTGGGGGCGGATCGGGAACCGCACCTCGGGCGCGTCTTTCAGCTCGAAGTTGGTGCCGAAGATGTTGTGGTCGAGTTGCACCATCGCCTCGGCGAGTGGCTGGAGCGCGGCCTTCCAGTAGTTCGCCTTCTTGTCGCGGGTGCGCTCGGAGAGCTTGTCACGCGATTCGATCTCGGTGGCGGTCTTGGTGACCGTGAGGGTGTCGTCGGCGAAATTGGACGCCGAATAGCCGGCGCCCCGCAGAATCGCGTTCAGTAGCTCGGCGGCAGTGTTGGCGTGCTCAGACCAGCGGATGCTGAACTGGGTGCTCTGGATGTTGCCGCCGTCGGCCATCTTGCCCAGCGCCCGGATGGAGGTGAACACCTCCTGCTCAAGGTCGAAACTCGCGCCCTTGCCCGGTCCTTGGTTGGCAAGTATGTTCTCGTCGATGAAAATGCGCGCCTTGGCCAGGTCGAGGTCCCGGACCCAAGAGCTGTAGGACTGATCCAGGGCGTCAAAGAGGGGTTCGAGCCCGTCGAAGTCGCTACGACCCAGGGCTGACAAACCAGGAGTGTTGCGCCACAGTCTGTTTGGGCGCACATTCGGTGCATACGCGGCCGTGAGTCCCTTGACTCCGGTGTCGATAACCCCCTCGGGCGCGACATCGGCCACCCACGCGGTGTCGGGTATCGTGCGGGGGTCGACCTTGGCCCCAAGTACGTCGTCGGTCCCGAAGTACAGTCCGTGTTCGATCTTGCCGGGCGAGTGCCGTTCCAGGTGCCGGTAGACACCCTTCTTCTCCTTGTGGACCACCGTCCAGAAGGTCACCGCAACCAGACGTCCGTATCTCCACTCGGGGACGGCCGAGTCAGCGGCGACTGCGGCCAACTCGACCTTGTCAGAGAAGTCCTCGTCCCACCACAAGCGCAGGTACGCCCCACCCAGAGCCGCTTGCAGCTCTCCGGCTTCAAGCATAATGGCCGCAGCCTCAGGGCTGCCGAGCAGCTTCTCGAGGCGGTCCTGACCCTCGCGGTGCTTGGAGACGTCATCCTCGCCGAACACGAACCGGGGAGGCTGGGCAAACAGGAGGTCGGCAGAGGTGCGAGCGAGGTCGGCAGGAGCCGGGATATGCAGACGCTTGGTGGCCTGCTGACTCGGACGACCCCAGAAGAACCGGGCCACCTTGCCGCGAAACCCGGAGCGGTACTGAATTGGCCGCGTCGGGGCGATATCGGAGCTGTAGTAGTTGAACAGCTCGTCCTGGTCGCCGGTGTACCAGGCATCCCACACCTTGAAAGCGCGCGCCGCCTCGTCGAAAGGCTCAGGGGGCCACTTACCCCCAATGTCGGGCAAGCCGTCCTTGAATGACGACGAGGGCACGGCCCGCAGAGCGGGGTGGTCCTCGCGGTCTTCGGCGTCGCGCCGGATATTGAGCACCTACTTGCTCTCCTGCTTGCTCTCCTGCTTGTCCTTCGGCTCGCGAGGTCCATATGGGCCCCGCTTGCCGCGCTTGTTTGCCACGTCTGGGCAATAGCCAGACTTAGGCGTGGAGCAGTTCTTGCCGGTCATCAGTTCTCCTGGAAGACGGGTTCGATTTCGGTGCTGTCGATGTGCGGACGCCAACGACCCTCGGTGGTGATACAGGCGTAGCGCCAGGCATCAACCCAGTGGTCGTTCCGCTTGATCGGCGCGTCCATGCCAGCGTTGGTGTATTTGGGGTCCCACGAGTAGCCGGGAATCTCGGTGAGGAGTTCCACGCAGCGGTCGGAGACTTTCATACGCCCCCGCGAAATTATCGACGACAGAGCACGAATGCCGTAGAGCACGTCATTGTCGGCCGAGTAGGTGTGCAGACCGTCCTGGGAGAGTTGGACCCGGAAGCTCGCCGCCGCAGGGTCGAGGGCCACAATGTCGGGCGCGCGCTCCATGCGGTACCGCGTACTCGGATGGACAGGCACGTGCGGCTGCCTGAGCCATTCCCGAAGCCCTTTCGAGAGTTCGGCATCGGTCCAGCGCGTGGCCGAACTTGATGGCGCATAACCCCACTCGTCGACGGCGTAGAGGACGTTGTCCTCGCCCATCCCGAGCATGATCGCGGCCGTCGGGTTGGTGGTGCCATAGTCAACGCCGACGGAGATCAGCTCACGCATCGGCGGCAGCTCGCGCCACGGTACGACGTACTGAGCGGGGTCCCACATGTCGAAGACCGCGCCCTCGGCCGACACCCAGAGCCCCAGAATGAAGCGGCGGTACCACAGGCCGGTGTACTCAGCCTTGAGCGAGTTCTTGTACGCCTCGGAAAGTTGCGGGTTGTCATCGAGCACGAAGTGCCAGTGGAACCAGTCCTGAAGTTGACCCTCCCCCGGCCCGATCCGGTCCAGGTACTCAACCTTGAACCAGTGCATCGGCGAGTCAGGGTTGGTCGTGCAGAACATCTTGGCGTCCTCGACCGACATACGCGCGAGGAGTTGCTTGAACAGGTCCTCGCGCACAACGGTGACCTCGTCGACATACGCCCCGGCGACCGTGAGGCCACGAAGAGTCTTCTCCGCCTGGGAATCCGACGCGCCCAATACCCAGACCTTGCGGCCCATAATCATCGCGAACGGCTGGCCTGTGCGGTAGATCACCTCGTCGGCGAGCTTGCCGAAAAGCTGCTCGTTCTGCATGACGTCGATGACGTTGCGAGCGAGCGAGTCACGGGTACGGCCGACCATGACGAAGTGGCCGAACTGTTCGGGGGGGCTCGCCAGGAACATGAACCACCGCAAGATCGAGCTAACGGTCTTGCCTGAACGCACGGACCCTGACCACGCATTGACGCGCCCGTCGGCCTCGGCTATCGACCGAATCTGCTTGGGCGACATGGCGATCTGCACTAGCCGTCGATCTCCGTATCGTCCTCGTCGGACTCGCTGTCGTCCCACTCGCTGACCACACCCTTCATCTGCACGTTGAGACGGTCGAGCATCGACATCTCGTTGGCGGCAGACTTGGAGCCCAAGGTGGGCAGGATCGCCAGGTGTGTGCCCATCGAGGTGTTGATGGCCGACAGTCCGGCTCCCATGTCGCGCAGCGGAGCCTCGGGGAGTTCGACCCGGACCAGCTCGTCGTTCTTGTTGTGGTGGTAGTAGCTGTAGGTCTTACCCATGAGGCGAGCCTGGAGGCGTTCGGCAATGTCAGCCGCGTTCTTGGCGATCCGGGCGCGCTGCTCGCGCATCTCGGCCGAGCGCGACTCCCTCGCGACCTCCAGCGACTTCGAGGAGGTGAAGGTCAGGCCGTTCGCCTTGCAGAAGTTGGTGACGTTCGCGCTGGTCAGGCCAAGCATCCGCGTGATCTCGTTGCGCCCTTTGCCGGCGGCATGGAGTGCGCGAATCTGCTCACCCTGCTCTTTGGAGAGCTTGAGGACCATCACAACCCCTTCGCTTGGGGGCGGAACCTCTGCGCCCAGCGAGCCACCTTGATGTCAGCGCGGTCGCGGATGCCTGCAATCGGATTGGAGTCAGGAAGGCCGGAGTGGGGGTCGACGACGATCAAGCCGATTTCGGCGATCATGCCTGTCGACTCGTTCAGCTCGCCCACCGCTTCACAGAAGGCGACGAACTCGGGGAGGTCGTGCTTGCTCAGGTTGTACAGGGGCGCAAGCGTTTCCCACGCTTCAACACCCTTGTCGGTCATCCAGTCCGGGGCGACCAAACCCTCGTCGGGGAGGGGCCTTTTCGCCGCGCTGGAGAGCTTGATTACTTGCGGAACTTCGTTCATACCGTGGGCTTCTGCTTCCCTACTCTTGGCGAACCAACTGGGCGACGGGGTACCACCGCCGCCCAGTTGGTTGCTGACCTACAGCCCCGCGAGGGTGCCCCGGCCGTACTTCCGACGCGACGCAGCCTTCTGCTGTGGGGTGACGTTGCTGTAAGCGCCACCCGCGTTGAGATTGGCGAGCATCTGCGACGCCGGAGTAGCACCCTTCTTCTTGGTCGCCGGAGCGCCGGGCGAGGACTCACCACGACGACGGCTCTTGGGACGACCGCTCTGGTTCGGAGCCACCTTGTTGTTGCGGCCAGGACTGGCCTCCTGCGAGATGACAGTCCACCCATCACCGTTGGCATTTTGCTTCTCGGTGATGAGGAAGTTGCCCTGGTATCGAGTACGGGTGTTCGCGCCGCTCTTGGCCGCAGCCGCCTTACGGCGGCGGTTGCCCGCCGACGCCTTCTGGTTGCGCGACGGACTCCGTCGCCCACCCCCCGAGCCGCCTCCGACTCGGCTTGCGGTATTCCGCTTCCTCTTTGCCGTCGTGTTTTCACCCCACTTTCTCGGGCAGCACGCCCGAACCCCCCCGATTGAAGGGGAGCTATTTCCTATATCCATCACCCCGTGGGATAATGGAGTTTGCCCCCTAGGGCAGGAAGGAAGTCCGTTTACATGCTGGAACTCGAAGGCATCAAGCCAAGTTCACAGATCCTCGACGAACTCGCCGAGGAGGGAAAGCCCGTGATTCTCAACTTCTCACGGGGGAAGGATTCAGTCGCGCTCTGGGCCGAGCTGCACAAACGTCAGATGCAAGTCATCCCGGTTCACTACTCGATGGTGCCGGACCTGCAATTCGTCAAGAGCGACCTCCAGCGGTACGAGCAGCACTACCAGACACACATCTACGACCTGCCCGCCGACACGTTCTACGACATGTTGCAGCACAACCTCAACCAACCCCCCGAGCGGGCGGCGTTGTGCGAGTCATTCCGTCTCAGCGCGCCTGACAAGGACGAGTACGACGCGGTCTTCCGTGCGAACTATGCCGAGCCGAACACGTGGATGCTCGACGGCGTCCGGGCCACCGACTCATCCATGCGGCGCATGGCGATCATGAAACACGGGCCGGTGAAGCCGAAGACCCGACGTATCTCAGGTATCTGGGACTTTCATGTCGCCGACGTCCGTGAAGCTGTCAAGCAAGGCGGCATCGAGCTGGGTATCGACTACCAGTGGTGGAATCACTCGTTCGAGGGCCTGTGGTACCAGTACCTCGAACCCATCAGGCGTAACGCGCCCGAGGACTACGAGCGCATCCTGTTCTGGTTTCCGATGCTGGAGACCGAAATCCTGCGAGGAGGGGGGGGTCATCTCGGATGACCGACCGTAAGAAGGCGAGCCGCGAGGAGATCATCGCGGCATACAAACACCAGGGCACGCTGGCGTCACGGAAGGCCGACCCGGAGTCGATTCGGGAAGCTATCGCCAAGAAGTACGCACCGAAGGTCAAGGAGGTGCCCGCCGACTCGAAGTACACCCTCGAAGAGAAGGAGGCATTTGACGCCGAGGGTAAAGGGCTGGCGGCGGCAAGTAAGGCATGGGCGAACAGGTACGCCCTGGCGACCGACGCCGAGTACTGGTTCACGTTCTGTTTCTATCGGGACGAGGACCTCATGGAGTTCCTGCGCCTACTCGGCCTCGAAGGGCTGGGCATCACGCCCCGCAGTCACCACCTGGCCACCGACGGGTTCGTCGAAAAGATGGGCGAGTTCGTGTCCGAGCTGTACGGATGGGAGTTCGAGCCGCTTGACGCCGAGGAGTTCCACGCGCCGGACCCGGTGCCGCCGAACGTATTCGACAAGGAGGCGATGAAGAAGCAACTGGCGTACCGGCCGCTCCCCGACTACCTCAACGAGGACGAGGAGATCAACGCCGGGCTGGAGGAAACCGGTGATCTGGAGACCGACTCCTGGAACGAGATCAAGGCGATGGAGCGGATTCTCCGTCGCGGCGTCCCGGAGGACTGGCTGTGTGAACATGGCAGTGTCGACGACTACCCATGCTGGTTCAGCGTCTCGTTCAAGGACCGGTTGTTTAAGAACCGATTCCTGTTCATGTGCGGCATCCGGCATATCGGCGACAAGTACATCGACGGGTACGAGGCTGCCTACTACCTGGGCCTCGACCTGCTGCGAGTAGAGCCGTAACGCCGACTCTGCCTACCGCCCGTCACGCATGTCGTTGGCGGGCGGTTTCAGCTCTGGCGCTCCGGGAAGCCTGCGCGCCTCACCCACTTGGAGATGACGCTGGTCGTCACCCCGGCGGCGGGGGCTACTGGGATACCGACGCCGGCTCCTGGGGTTGGTTTTTTGTTCGCGATTTTTTGCCGCCCCCCCGGGTCATGTCGTCGCCTCATCGGGCCTCGTCGCAGCCTTGGGATAGGGCAGCGTGGGGAGTCTGAGCAGTGCGCGTCGCTGGCGTCGCTGCGTCTTGCTTCCGAGGATGTAGAGGTAGCGGTGTTTCGTCCCGCCCTCGTGACGGGTCCATCCCATGCCCTCAGCGCGTGCCGGCCCAACTCCCTTGCCGTCTAGGAAGGTCGAGCGACGTTGGCCGGTAGCATCGGTGAAGTAGTGGGTGTCTCCGCCCGTGCCGGTATAGAGCGCGTTGGTCGCTTGGTAGACATAGCCGATGTGACCCTGGTCGGTCGCGGCATAGGTCAGAACGGCCCACGTATCGGGGTGGCTCACCTGAATCATCTTCAGGGACAGTGAGATCAGTCGACTCTCAGAGTTGCGCGGCGCGTCGTCGGCCATCGCCAGCCGGCCCATGTGCCACACCTTGTCGAAGTGCTCGGGTCCATATACCGACTCGCACGTCTCACGGGTTGGGAGGTTGTAGGAGACGACGCCGAGCAGGGTCGGACCCTCCCACAGTCCATAGCGCCACATCATGTTTCCGCCCGTGCCGGTGTAGTGGTAGCGACGGCAGAACTCCTCCACGTCCTTGGTTGAGACCTTGGAGCACAGGTAGTCGCGGACGGGTGCGCGCTCGGCGCCATCCTCGACGTCCCAGAATCCGACGTTCAGAGCTTGTCGATCCATGACGAGCCCTCCTCTCGTGCAGCCCACGCGGATGCGCTGGGTCGCGCTGCCCTCGGCGTGTCGATTGGTGGCCCGTCACGCATGTCGTTGGCGGGCGGTTTCAGCTCTGGCGCTCCGGGAAGCCTGCGCGCCTCACCCACTTGGAGATGACGCTGGTCGTCACCCCGGCGGCGGGGCAGATGTCCTTGTACCGAACGCCCTCCATGTACGCCTGGAGTGCTACGACGCACCGGTGGTCCCGCTGAGGTATCTCTTCATGCCTCCATGATACACGTGAAAGTGTTTATACGAAAGTGTTGACATCACGCACGAAAGGGTGCATACTTAAATACACAAGCAAGCAACACCAACCGAAAGGCCAAGACAATGAGGAACTTCCGCGAGATCGCCGCCGGAACCCGGGTCATCAACATCCGGATCAAGGAGGCCACCCGGGAGTTGGTGAAGGGGACGCTGGTCGCCGACGCCGGCGAATGCGCGGTGGTCCTGTGGGACGGTGACCTGAACCCGGTGACCGAGCCGTGGGCGGATATCGCCTGACCGGCGGGGCCGGGGGCTCCGGTCCCCGGCCTCCGCGCCCGCGGGATGGAAAACTTAAAAGACTTGAGGGGGGCACCTACGGGGGCCCTGGGCAAGGGACACGTGTCCCTCAGGACGGAGAATATCACGTTCAAAGTCCCCATAGTCGCCTGAACGGTTGGAGGTTGGAGGTTCGATTCCCCCCCCAGGCACAAGGTCCCGGCATCCGCCGGTGACTTCACCGTGTCCCGACGGTTTCGGGACGGCACCCAACAGGAAGAGGAACACGACATGGGCTACTGGGATACCGACGCTGAGGGCCGGTCCTTCGCTCCACGCGGCACCGCCGTCGGAGTATGGGGCGACACCGAGGCCGACGTGCTCGATCCGATCGTCAACACGATCGTGAGCAAGTTCGGGGTCGACGAGGCGCTGAAGATGTTCGACTCGGTCATCGAGCAGTACGAGGAAGAGCCGTACTACGGGCGGCACTCATACGAGCACTTCATCCGCCGCGCACTCAAGGAATGCGAGGAGTGGTTCAGGGACGAGTGGCGTCGCGCACCGACGACCGCCGAGTTCAAGGCGGGCGTACGGTTCTCGATGCCTCGCAACATCGGGGCGACCGTACAGGTCGCCGAAGACCCCTGGGCCGCCGAGCAGGACGACACCCCGCCGCCGTTCTAGTTCCACCAGCCCCGGCCCGAGAGGGTGCGAGCCAGGTTCAAACCTGGTCGGGGCACTAGCGCGCGCGTCAAGCGTGCGTGAGCGGCGAAAGCCGTTGGCACCCAACAGAGAGGATCATCGAACATGATGACCCTGGAAGAAATCGCCGAACTGCAAGAGCAACTGGACGGCGAGACCGCGCTGACGGCTCGCGATCTCGAAGCACTGATCTGCAACCTGCGCATCGAACAGGCAAGGCTCGAACGCCTCCTGCGCGAGCAGCGCAAGGTCGAGGATACGACGGTCCTAGATCGGCCATCCGATCAGACACTAGGACTGGCGCACAGGGTGCGCATCTACATCGACGTCTGCCTCAACCGGCAGCGCAAGGCCGAAGTAGGAACGCTCATGGCGTGGCAATCCGAGAAGTTCAAGGAGACCACCAAGGCGTGGGCTCGTCGGCTGACCGAGGAGGATACCGGGCACCAGCTCGACTTCGCGCAGATAAAGGGCGTGTACGCCGTGCGCGCACTCGCCGACCTGATCGAGCGCGCCGAGTCGGACCCGTCCATCACCGACGCGGACATTGACCGTGCTCGCTGGACCGACAAGACGTGGACGATCACCGAGCATGTCTTGCGTTGCAGGCTCATCGAGTTCGATGAGGCTCGCGGAATCTACCGCTAGCAACA